>Ga0209045_1000159_pt1 | contig 85764 bp, 85 predicted proteins | sample SaaInlLV_10m_DNA_4_FD_184664 | JGI IMG/M metagenome (GOLD analysis project Ga0209045, IMG submission 184664) | Marine microbial communities from expanding oxygen minimum zones in the Saanich Inlet - Saanich Inlet SI072_LV_200m_DNA (SPAdes) (version 2) | ecosystem: Environmental > Aquatic >...
ACAATGTTTCACTTGATATATACAAAGGTGAAATAATCGGGTTGCTTGGTGTTAACGGCGCGGGAAAAACCACGCTTTCAACAATCATCGCAACGCTACATCCACCAACAGAAGGTGATATTCTTTTAAACGACGAATCAATTTATAAAAACATTAATTCATTCAGAAGAATGATAGGTCTTTGTCCGCAAAGTTCAAATCTAATTACAGATCTCACCGTAAAACAAAATTTATTGTTTACTGCTCGCTACTATGGATTGTCAAAACAAGAAACAGAACAACGCGTACAAGAACTTGTAAAAAAATTTGGTTTACAAAAATATGTAACATCAAAACCAGATACGCTTTCTGGCGGTTATCAGCATCGTGTTTTAATTGCACGCGCACTTATGCATAATCCACAACTTGTTGTTCTTGATGAACCAACCGTTGGACTCGATCCACACATTCGTCACCAATTATGGGAAAATATTCGTGATTTAAAAAAATCCGGCATCACTGTTATTTTAACAACACATTATTTAGACGAAGCAGAAATACTATCTGATAGAATTTGTATTCTTGATAAAGGAAAAATCAAATTAATTGGTACACCAGAAAGTTTAAAAAAAACACACAATAAAAATAAACTCGAAGATGTCTTTTTAAAATTAATGAACGAAGAAACAGAACAATAAGGAACAAAACATGAAATCAAAAATTAAAACTTATGCAAAAACATTTTTCCATTTACTAAAAACAGATATGACAATTTATAAAGATGTAATTGGAAGTGATATTATCGACATCATGGTTTGGACCCCAACCATGATATTGGTGGCGTCATACATATTGCCACAACTTGGTTTGACTCCTGAATACGGTGCATTTTTTGCATCCGGTCTTATATTTTCTGCTGGTTATTGGCACATATGGAGCATAGCAACCAACTTTGTTGCAGATATAAATGGGTCAAAAACAATAAATCATAATTTAACGCTCCCGATTCCAAATAGTCTGGTACTTATCAAACAAATAATTTCTTCGGCTATACAATCGGGCTTACCAACATTAATTATTCTTCCTATCGGTAAATTATTATTATTGAATAGATTTCCATTAACGAATTTTTCATTTTTTAAATTTGCTGTTATTTTTATATTTTCAAATTTGTTTGTAGGCGCATTTTCTATGTTTATTGTCAGCATCATTAAAGATATGAATCACACTAATCAGATTGGTGTTCGCTTTATGTTTCCGCTATGGTTTTTGGGCGGTAGTCAATTTTCTTGGTTAACTTTACACAAATTTGTACCCAAAGTATCTTATGTCGCACTTGCAAATCCATTAATTTATGCACACGAAGCAAGCCGCGTGGCAATTTTAGGACAAAAAGGTTACATTCCATTTTGGACTTGCATCGGAATGCTTTTGCTTTTTACCTTTTTATTTGGTTGGCTTGGAATAAGAAAAATGAAAAAACGATTGGATTACGTGTAATAAAAAAGGAAAAAAAATTATGAAAAAATATTTGTGTTTAATCGCTTTCACTTTTTTCGTTTTACCCACCTCTTTAAAATCAGAAAATTCCACAGAAAAAGATTCAACAACTCGTTGCACATTTCTTATCAACATAGAAGCTAGTGGTGAATTAAACTATTGGTCTTTAAAAAACGTTGCCGATATGGCATTTGCCCTACCGAATAAAGAAATAAATATTCTTGTTCAGTGGCACTTGGGAAAAGATTTAGCTTGGCGGTTCCTGATAGAACACAAAAATTTAAAATTAATAAGTTGCCTATCCGCTGGAGAAAACATCGTTACCGAACTTGTTGATTCAATAAAATGGGCTGTTAACGATTATCCGGCAGAACATTATTGTTGGATATGGTGGAATCATGGTTTTGGTATTTTAGATCCACATCTTGTAGAAAATAGTTCAACCGGATTCTATTGGGAAGCAGAAGTTGACGACATTAGCGCAGAATGCACAAATGGGGCATGTCCTTTAAGGGGAATTTTATTTGATGATGATTCAAAAACATATTTAACTAATTCGCAAATGGTTGAAGTTCTAAAAGAAACCACCGAAAATGTTCTTCACGGAAAAAAGCTAGATATATTAGGAGCTGATTGCTGTAAAATGGCAATGTTCGAAGTTGACTATCAAATTAAAGATTATGTCGATTATTTTATAGGCTCACAAAACTGTGAAATTTATGACGGCTGGGATTATAAAGAAATGTTTAGCAGTTTTGGAAATAAACTATCACCTCAACAAATTGTTAAAAACGTTGTTAAAACATATGATACATATTACAAAAAAGAAGCTGCGCAAGGTATTTACACTTTATCAGCTGTTGACCTATCTTTTTCTGATCAACTCACCACCAACATCAATAAAATAGTTTCATTATGTAAGCAGTGCATGGAAATTGATCATGAAATATTTAAACAACTTGTTATAAATGCAAGAAGCCGATGCATTCAAATGTGTGATGCCCCATTTTATACAGATCTAGATTGTTTTTACTCTGAACTTTTAAAAGAACTCGAAAGCCAACAAAGTGACTCTATATTCACCACAGATCTTTTGGAAGAATTAACAAAACATTTAAAACTAGGCAAAGATATAATTACAAAAATGGTTGTTGCTAATGCAACCGGAAAAAATATTAAAAAAGCCAAAGGTGTATCCATTTATTTTCCAAAGTATCATATAGATAATTCCTACATTGATACATTGGCGGCTAAAAATACTTTATGGTTAGATTTTCTAAAAGATATGGTTCAAGAAAACATTGTTTTCTAATTTTTATTATTATATCTTGTAGCATTCTTCCTTCATTCAAATTCCTAACTTGATTTAAACAGGATCACAAATAATGAGAATAAGAACACATACAAACCCATTTTGTTGCCAACAACGATTTGAAAAACAAGATTGGAATAAAATTTTTCCGAACTTTCAAAACCAATTGGACCTAGAAATTGGTTTTGGTAAAGGATTGTTTCTACAACAACATGCAAAAAACAATCCCAACAAAGGTATCGTTGGTGTTGAAGTCAGAAAAAAAACCGTAGAAATATTACAAGAAAAAATAGTTAAAGAAAAGATAGAAAATGTTTTGTTGGTTCATGGGAACGGTCAATTTGCTTTAGAAGATATGTTTGAAGACAAAACCATCGATAACATTTTCATCTTTCATCCCGACCCATGGCTCAAAAAACCTCACAACAAACGGCGTATAATCAACTCAAAACTTTTAACAGTCGCCGCGCAAAAATTAAAACCTGGCGGTAAAATATATGTTTCTACCGACGTTAAAGAACTGTGGGAAGAAATTTTAGAAGTTTTTTCACAAGCAAAAAGTTTTACAAAAATTCCAGATGATATATTTTGGAATGAATTTTACCAAACACGTTGGAATGAGATTAGTAAAGAAGATAACAGAAAAACTTTTTACGCAACATTTAAGTTTCAAGGATAAACAAATGTATTCAGAAAGATTTAAATTAGTACCCGCGGTGTGTGTTTTACTCAGAAAAGCAAATAAATTTTTATTAATAAAAAGGCAAAACACTGGTTATCAAGATGGAAAATATGGTCTTCCCGGTGGTGGCGTTGATGGTAACGAAACAATTTTAAAAGCTGCAATTCGCGAAGCAAAAGAAGAAGTTGGTGTTACTCTGCAAGAAAAAGATTTAGATGTTATCCATGTTTTGCACGAACGATACAAAAATAAATACGAAGCAATTGTGTTTCTTGTTGAAGCAAAACATTGGACTGGCGAGCCAAAAATAGCTGAACCTGAAAAATGTTCTGGAATTACATGGTCAGATATTGATAACATTCACGAATTAACAATGCCTACGTTAAAACACGCGATTAAACAAATTAACGAAAATAAGTTTTATAGTGAAGTTGGGTGGGAATAAAGTTCGCAAGAATGGAATAGCACACATTTCTAATTTATGACAAAATCTTAAGTGTTAAGTTAATTAATACTATTTGTAGGGACAACTATGAAAATTAAAAACGATACACAAAAAGATTATCAAGAACGTATAAACAAAATATTGATTTATATCCAAGAACATCTTGATGAACCAATTACCTTGGATTCGCTCGCAAAAATTGCATGTTTTTCTAAATTTCATATACACAGAATTTTTACGGCATACACCGGAGAAACATTAAATAATTATATTCGAAGAGTAAAATTAGATGGCGCAGCAAGTAATTTGTTATACACAACAAAAACAGTAACAGATATTGCTCTCGACACAGGATATTCGACAACATCGTCGTTTGCGAAAGAATTTGTAAAACAATTCAAATGTTCTCCTTCAGAATTTAGAACTAAAAAAAATAAAATAATTAAATCACAAATAACCGCTAACCATAAAATAAAGGATTTAAAAATGGACGGCCGCATAGAAAATATAAAAGCAAAACGAGTATTGTACGTAAGAAAAACTGGCCCGTACACGAAATCGGCAAGCGAAGGTTTTGGTGCTTTAATGCCATTTGTTTATAAAAACAGATTGATGAAAAAAGAAGCAGAATGCATAGGAATATGCTATGACGATCCCAAAATAACCACCGCTGAAAATCTTAGATATGATGCATGCATTACAATTGATAAAAGCTTAGAAATAAAACCTGAAGGTGAGATTGGCATTCAAGAAATTCCTGGCGGTAAATATGCAATATTCTTGCATAAGGGATCATACGAAAATCTTACAGATACTTATAACTACATTTATTCTCAGTGGCTCACAGAAAATAAAAAAACGTTGCGCAACGCACCAAGTTTTGAACTTTACAAAAACCGGGATCCAAGAAGAACAAAGCCAGAGAATTTAAGAACCGAGATTTACATTCCAATCGAATAAATAAAAAAAGCGCCAGCAATCGCTGGCGCTAATTACTTCTTTTTCTTCGCAACAGTCTTCTTCCCACCGCTTATTCGCACCCACCGAATGCCTGTTTTCTTTTTTATCTCATCAAATTCTTTACGTGCCTTCATAATCACATCGTATGCTTCGATGTCCAAATACACATGAGTTGTTTTCCCTGCTTTATTTTTTATATACAAAGGCTCGATTTTTATTTTCTTTGATTTCTTTTTATTTGTCATAATATGTCCTTTAACTCCGATATACATCTTTTCGATGGCCTACACCAACAACCAGCACAAGTATTTTGTTATCATAAACTTCATAAATAACTCTATAATCACCAACTCTCAATCTAAAACGAGAATATCTCATATCTACTAATTTTTTAACATCTAAATCCTGATTACCCGAAACAAGAGATTTTAATTTTGAATCAATTTTCTTAACATCATGCTTATTTATTTTCTTCAAATCTTTTTTTGCGGAGCTGGTGTAAATATACTGGTATCCTCTTAAATGATTTACAAACGTCATCGAGTTCTCATAATTTCAGCCATAACTTGCTCAGAAGTAAATGTCTTTTCTTTTTTCCCACATCTTTCTTGTATTGTTTTATAATCCGTATAATCCTCAAGATCTTCAATTACAAAATCAAACTCTTTTACTTTTATAATAGCGCCGCGTTTTTTATTTTCTTCATCGTATACAAATTTTGGTTCCACCTTTTTCATAATTATTTCCTTCTATTAACTTAATTAATACATATGTAATATATACGAATTTAAAAATCAAAACAAAAGGCTTAATTTACTTAGCTAGCCAACCACCATCAACAACGATCACTTCTCCATTCACAAAATCAGATTCATCGGAAGCTAAATAAACGGCTGCATATGCAATATCGTTTGGTTCGCCCAACCGAGAATATGGTGTTGTAACATCAAAATATTTTTTTGTTTCTGGATCAGAAATCATATCTTTGGTCATTGCAGTTCTAATAACACCAGGGGCAATACAATTTACGTTTATATTTTTTTGCGCATATTCCAAAACCATCGCTTTTGTTAATGCAATAATCCCACCCTTCGACGCACAATAAGGACCACTTCCCTCAAACCCAACGATACCGGCAATTGAAGCTGTGCTAATTATTTTTCCTTTTCCCTGTTTTAACATTTCTGGAATAACTCGTTTACTTCCTAAAAAAACACTTTTTAAATTTACATCAATAACTTTGTCCCAATCATCTTCATTTGTTTCATGAAGTTTCGCTGTTTTGAAAATTCCTGCGTTATTTACCAAAATATCAACGCGACCGAATGTTTCTATACAAATTCTAACCATGTTGTCGATATCTTTTGCGCTACTCACATCTGTTTTAACAAAAACGGCTTCACCTTTTTGTTTTTTAATTAGTTCTACCGTTTCCGTTCCACTGTCTTCTCCCCAATCTGCAACAACAACCTTTGCACCCTCTTTTATAAACATTAACGCCATTGCTCGACCAATTCCAGAACCAGAGCCGGTTATAATTGCAACTTTGCTTTCTAAACGCATAACAATCTCCTTTTTTAATATCACTCAATCATTTACTGAATAGTTTACTATCAAGCTCCTGAACATCTTCTTCAAAATAGTGATGAAAACTAAATGGCAACTTTTTGTAATCAATATCAGGAACAATACTATGTTCACAATAAGTGTTCCAAAATAAGATCGTTTTATTCTTATCTATTTTCTTTTGTTTTACATCATGAGCTAAAGCTGCAAACGTCTTACCTGTAAATGTTCCATCTAATGTAATATCTTCTTCATCCTTTAAAAGTTTTATCGCATCAATGCCTTCTTGCGTAAAAACCCCAAACCCATCCCCAATAAATTTATGTTCTATGTTGAAATCTTCAATACAAACATCAAACAACGGAAATGATGAATCAAGATTATGCAAAAGATTATTTGTTTTTTGAAACATTTCTAAAACAGCAGTATCTCCTTGATAAGGAATAACGCGAACAGGAATTACTTTGCTTTTAATCCCAGCAGCTTTAAGTCCAAGAATAAGGCCAACCGCTGTCCCCATGCTCCCCAATGGAATATAAATTAAATCTGGTTCAGACATAATTCCTGATTTAATTTGTTCTTTTAATTCAAAAGCTGCATTAACAAAACCAATTATTCCTACCGGACTAGAGCTACCAAGAGGTGCAAGATATGGATAATGCCCGTACTTATTTTTGTCACTTAAAAATTCGCTTAAAACCATAAAATTACGTAATTGTTCAGATTGATAATGATGTAATTGTGCATCGTGATAATAACTCAACAATAAATTGTTTCTAACGTAAGTAGAATTTGCTTGTGGCTTCAACATCGCAACACACTTTAAACCAAGCTGTTTAGCATAAAAAATTGTTACTAAAGTACAATTCGATCCTGCCCCACCAATTGCAATAATTTTATTTACTCCTTTATAAAGAGCATCAGCTAAAAGAAATTCTAATTTTCTAACTTTATTACCACCAAATGGTTTTCCGCTCAAATCATCTTGTTTAATATAAAGGTTTGGTAAACCAAGTTTCTTTCAGGCTTTTGTTAATTTCTTTATTGGTGTGGGAAATGTTCCTAAAGAAACATACGGAACCGTTTTTTTAAATTTTGGAAAATATTCAAATAAATAAGTTGTTTCTATATGGCAAGAAAAAAAAGAATCATCCTTATGGTGAGATTCAAGACCATTTAACGACTCAATGACATCTATATGTTTTAAAACAGAAGGCGTAGTTATAGCACTAATTAAATGTTCTTTTATGATATTTTCATCTGAATTCACATTACCAAAGCTGTCTGCAACAGAAAAAAATAAACACAAAAAAACAACACTATAAGAAACTATTCTTTTCATTCTGAATCCTTTATCAAAAACCCTTTAGGTCCAACAATACAAATTAGTAATACATTAATTTTAATGATACACTCAAAAAATCATTAATTACATATATTTTACAAGGGTTTTTACGATGAAAAAAGTCATTTCATGCGTACTTCTATTTGCATTTACAACCACACACGCAAATATTCCTGAAATTATAGCTCCAGAAAAAAAAGAAAAAACATTTTATGAAGCTATGCGCGATGAAAATACAAAATCATTATTACATACAGAAAAATATGACGGTTGGAATTGCAACACAACAAAAGAATATTGTGCGCTACTTAAAAAACAACTAATAAGTGACCAAAACCCAACAGCAATTCACAAAAGACGACGAAGCTTCGAGTTCTTCACAAAATATGAAGAATCCAATCCAAAAGAAAAAAATACAACAATTGATTCAACAACACAAAAAGATCTTGAGTTATTATGCGGACCCAAATCATATCCAGAATGTTACATTTCAGAAAAAATTAATAGAACTTCAACAGAAATTGGTACGCTTACCCTTTTTAAAAAAATTATACAACCACATACAAATATTGAATCGCTACTAAAAGAACAAAAACTGATTCAAACACTTCTGGCAAATAAAAATCTTTTTGAAACTTTCGATAACCAACTAAAAGAACTCACTATTTCTGAAACACTTCTTTTAGAATCTAGAAATACTCATGATATGTATAAAGGTCAACTTTCCCATGGTTTTAAAATTACGATTCCATTTGCAAAAAAGCTTTCTAAATATTTAAGCACCAACGAATCCATTTTGGAATTTGATCAAAAAAATTTATTATTCTTTGATGTTGTACATTCCACTGCAATAATAACAGCCGCTACTCTTATTCCATTAATGCTCTTCATCAAATATTCTGGATTAAAAAAAACATCATTAGGCCAATCTATTAATTCTATCGAAAAAAAATTCAAAAAGGACAAGTTTCTAACAGCAAGCGCAATGGGGCTAACGTTCGGAATGCTACGCAAATTAAATTTACCAATCAGCCATGCAAGCGAAAATATAATGGTTAGAATATTCAGCGCAAAAAGAATCCCCCGCATTTTTGATAATTTTTTATTCTCATTTACAATCTATAAATGCTTACAAGATAAACTTATTTTTATCGCAAAATATTTCAACAACATGCAAACAATTGCTAGTGAATTAGAAAAACATCCCAAAGTCACTCAATATTCATCAGCATTAAGAACATTTCCGTTACAACTAAAAAAACTTCATCACGCAAATAAAGATCTAAAACATTTTTTAAAATTGTTAAAAACAAATACATTCAAAGGAAAGTCGCAATACCTTTCGCATTCAGGAAGAAGTATTGCAGCATACCGATTGCTTATTGGTTTAGAAGAAGCGATTACACCTCTCATTGTTTCAATTGGAGAGCTTGACGCATATATGTCAATCGCACGTCTCTGCAAAGAATATGAAGAAAAAAATATTCCATTTTGTTTTCCGGAATACATTGATCCAAAAACACAAGATCATCCGTGTATCAACATTAAAAACTTTTGGTACCCGGTTATTGCCCCAGAAAAAGCTGTTCCTAATTCGCTAACACTTGGAACACAATACAATAAACCGCAAAATATAATTGTTACCGGGCCAAATGCTGGTGGGAAATCAACAACGGTAAAAGGACTTGCTATAAACTTAATTCTCGCGCAAAGCCTTGGCATTGCCACCGCGGAATCTTTAACGTTCACCCCATTCGAAAAAATCACAACGTATTTAAACATAACCGACGACATCGCCGCAGGAAATTCTCATTTTAAAGCAGGTGTTGTCCGCGCACGCGACGTTATTGAAACAACAAATAGCTTAAAACAGGGACAATTTGGTTTCACCGCGCTCGACGAAGTTTTTAACGGCACAACATTTAAAGAAGGACAAGCAGCCGCGTACAGTTTAATTAAAAAAATTGGTATGCATCCAAATAACATGTGCGCAACATGCACACACTTTCCAATTATTACATCACTCGCAAGCGATACTAATGCATTTGCAAATTACAAAGTTTCGATAGAAGAAACACGCGGAAAAATTTGTTATCCATACAAATTAGAAGAGGGAATCTCTGATCAAATTATTACCTTTAAAATTTTGGAAGAAGAAGGTTTTGGTGACGAGTTCTTGGAAGAAGCACAAAGGATGTTGAAGAAATATTCGTAGTTTCAAATCTTCACAAAAACTGGTCTTCGTTTTTCAAAATATGAAACATGAGTAAAACCAGTTTCTTTTAATTTTGTTTTTACAATATCAAATCGATCACCAATTGTTGTTGCATCGTGTGAATCAGAACCAAGTGTGATAATTTCTCCTCCCAATTCGCGGTAGCGTTTTACAATATCAAAGTTAGGGTTTGGATACTTTAACCCTTTTCTGTATCCAGAAGTATTAACTTCTATTCCTTTTCCATCCGCGATAACTTTTTTTAAAATCGCATCAATTATGTCGCAATATTTTTTATATGGCATTTCACGATTTTCAAAATTACCAAATCTTTGCACATACCCAATATGACCTACAATATCGTAATCTTTAAAATTGCACACAATCCAATAGACTTCTTCTAAGTAACGCTGATACGATTCTTTTTGCGTTTTGCGTTCAAAAAATTTATTACTAAATATATCCATTTTATCAATTGCATGAACAGAACAAATAACAAAATCGAAATCAAAGCTTTTTATAATTTCTTCCGAATCTTTTACAACATGAGGTTGTATTCCAAGCTCGATACCTTCTAAAATTTTTATTTGATTTTCATATTTTTGTTTTAAATTTTTTATTACTTCCGAACGCGTAGTAATTAAAGAATCTAAAGCTTTTGAACGTGCAGGAATATTATATTTGGAATCTGGAAAATCAAAATCTAAATGATCAGTAAAAATAATACCCGCCAGCCCCACTTCAATTGCAGCAACACATCCATCTTCTGGTTTCATATTGCTGTCAGGAGAAAAGTTACTGTGGACATGACAATCAAATAATTTTTGTTTCATTTTTTTCCTCTTCCCAAATTGTTTTATCACACTCAGGACACTTTATACTAAGCTCATTGACCACTTTAACCATAAAATCCTCAACTTCAGACGGTTCACTAGTTTTCAACAATTCGCAAAATGCAGACATGTATTCTTCCATTTCTGCAAAATTATTTTCTCCATCAACTATCCCTTTTAATGTTGCAGCCGTAATCCAACCAACAAAACTACCCGAAGTCATATGCCCTGCGCAATTTTTACAACAAATATATACACCCCGTTTTGCATGTTTTTTTGAATATTGTATTTCTAGTTTATTTAAGTTGTGAAAATATTTGCCCCATAACACTATCTCGGTTAGCATTCCTCGGCTGACTGCAATCATTTCAGTATTAATAATAGTTGACGGTTCTTCGCAGATTTTTGCATCGATGCTATTAACCAATACCACACCACAAAACAATAACATTTGTTTGACCATTGTTCCCTTCATCACCACCCCTTTTTGTAAAAAAATACTACACCGTTATACTATCTTTATTTTCTGATTTTTCTTTTCGCATACATTCAGAAATCGGCTTCCAACTGCCTATGACATCACAGTCGGAACATCTTATCTTGAAGTAGTTCGCATATGTAGCCATCCTGTCATCAACGATTCCTCTTCCAGGAACGCAAATATAATTTTTTATCGCCTTAATCAAAGCTTGCACCACACCAGCTTGCAAAGTCTTTTTCAAAAGAAAAATTTCAAAATACGTCACAAGCTCTGTCAAACTCATTTCGCGCCCACACTTACTGCACTTAATTCTTTTATGCATATAACTCATCCTCATAACAAAACATTTTCATAAAATGAAAAAACTACTACAAGCTATCAAGAGAGCTAATTTTAATCAACAGCAAGTCAATTTTTCATTATCCGTCTTAACTTCTTCCCATTCAGCGCCAGAACACCCCGAACACTTCATATTCATTTCATTTGATACTGCAATCATAAAATCTAAAATTCCTTGAGGCGTTTCGATATCAAAAAGATCGCAAAGTTCAATCATTTTATTTTTCCACACCAAAAAAGATTGTTTTTTATCTTCAATGCTTTTTAATGCAGCAGATACAAACCAATCAACAAAATCTTTGAGTGATGTTTTCTTCTGACATTTTTTGCAAAAAATCTCCGGTGTTTTGTCTTGATACTCTTGTGAATATTCTAAAGCAAAAGCATTTAAGCCCCAACTATAAAGCCCCCAAGAAATCATGTCTCCCAACACCGCTGTTTCCTCTTGCGTCGCTGCATTCTCAGGTTGTTTGACAGCTTCTGCATTAATATCCACCACAAATATTCCAAAAAAGAATATTCCCGCACACAATATTTTTTTACTTATTAATACCTTCATTACTCCCCCCAACTATAAATAATAAAACAAAACACTCCCCTGTTACACCGTCTTTATTCTTCAATTTTTTTTTCGTATATATTCAGAGATAGAATCCCCACTCCCCATAACCTTCTGAAGAGATTTTAACAGAAAAGCATTTAGATATGCCATAAATTCGGCAAAACTCATCTCTCAACCACACTTATTACATTTTATTCGTGTATGCATAATAATTCCCATTGATTTAAAATGTTGAAAGTAAAATGTACACTCAAAATTATCCTGGTATCTTTAGATAGTCAAATTAAGAAAATTAAAGAAATTGACGCCCCCGGGCTCTTTGATGTTGAAACAGAAAAATTACTTGTAATGGAATTAAAACTTAAGCCTTTATAAAAATTATTCGATAATCTGATTTTCTTCCTGAAGCTTATTAAACTTTTTACCAAGGAAAAATGCAACAACAAGCCATACTCCAACAACTCCAATAGAAATTGCAGCACCAACTGTTATCAATGCAGAAAGGGATGTTTTAAACGAGTCGGCAATAACCGCTCCCGTCCCCTTACTTCCTCGTTGTCCAAATGAATCAATCCAACTCTTTGCTTTGAATTTCACGTCTTTACTTGTTGGAAGATACATAACTTCTTTAGTTGGATTGTTCAATGAATAACTGAAACCTTTAATTGCTACCATGCCAGCAAATAACGCCCACATATATTGTACGTTCGACACACCAAACATCTTATAGATAAAAACAGAAGCTATCGTCACACCAACAATGGTTGGATATGACAACAAGCAAAAACGAAAACCAAATTTACGCATAAAAAAACTTGTTCCAACAAGAGCAAAAATTAATGCCAACACATTGGCACTTATGGCAAAGTTGGCATACCAAGAAGCAAATGCGTCTCTTGTAACATAAATATCTTTTGCAATCATTTTCATTTGAAATTCGAGAATTGTTGTAACAATTTCGTAGATAGTAGAAACAATAAGAATACCCATCACATATGGTTTTGAAACGATAAGCTTAAATCCTTCAAAGAATCCTGTTTTCGTTTTTTTCTTTTCAACGACAATGCCTTCTTCTTTTGGAACTTCTTTTACATATAATTTGACGACCCAAGGAACGCATAATATAAGAACACCCCCAAGTGCTATAAATGCTGGTGATCCAATTTTTAATACAAACGTTCGAACAAGAATCGATCCGGTAATTGTTCCTATTTGTGTACATGTTGCAAGCATGGCGTAGCCTTTTTTCGCGGATTCGGGTTTCGTCATACTGTTCACAAATGCCCAAAACAAAATAATAAGTACCACCGAACTTTCAAATGTCACATACGAAAGCCAACCAACAAATTTTCCGGGAATCCATGAAACATACGGAAAAAATACTGATGTTTCACTTACTGAAAAGAAATTCACATTTGCTGTAGCAAATGCAATTAAAAAAAACAATGCACTATAAATTCCGGAAAACACATAAAACAATTTGTGTTTTTCAAACAAATCAACAAGCTTATTGAACACAAAGATAACAAAAATCATAACAATGATGGTTGCAAGTTTAGCACGCGGCATCCATTGTAAGCCGACAAGATCGTTGAATATTGCATCCTTCATAGTCCTCAACATCCAATAATTACCAATAATTAACGCAACTATAACAGAAAGTATTCCAAACTTTTTCAGTTCAGCACTCGTCAAATCACCCCACAAAACGCGTAATGGCTTAAACAACATGATTATTCCCCCCGAAATATTCTAAAATTATAGTAATAAGATAATAATACACTTTTTGCATAACAAAATAAAGAAAATTGTCATTAAACCCGGCAAACTAAACCCTTTTCTATCAACACAGAATTACTAAACAATTCAAAAAGCACATTCTTTTTTAATATATTAAATTTAGAAATAGGAATAGGGATAAAAATTAAACGGGGGAACAAACGTGAAGTTTATTATCTATATAATTCTTTTTTCAACATTTTTTTGTAAAATACATACCCATTCAGACAGAACAGAACTTTTAAAAAATGCACCATCCTCTCCCAAAAAAATCGGCATAATTCATTATCGCGTTGGCAGAACTGATGGGGTTTCATTAGAAATTGAAAAGCGTAAAAACATTTTGGAATCGTTAGGTCATACAGTTAAGTTAATTTCTGGCCCCGTTCAAAATGGTGCAAATTTTATTATTGACGAACTTGAATTTGAACACCCAGATATTTTGCAAATAAAAGAAAACTGTTTTGAATTTTTTGGTAAAAAAAATCTTAAGCCTCAAGAATTAATCAAAAAAATATTTACTGTTTCCAAAATAATCGAACATGAATTTTTGGAATATCAAAAACAAGAAAATTTTGACCTCTTGCTTATTCACAATATCTTTTCTCTTGGTCTTCATATTGCGGCAGCCTCAGCATTTTACAATGTTATTCAAAAATTGAACATACCCACTATCGCAACACATCATGATTATTATTGGGAAAGAAAAGAATTTCAAAAACCTACAAATAAACTTATTAGAACGTATCTTGAATTATATGTCCCTCCAAAAAACAAAAATATTCATCATGTTTGTATTAATTCCCTCGCGCAAAAAGAATTGAAAAAAAGAAAAGGAATAGACTCATCTGTTTTTCCAGATGTTTTTGATTTCCATCAACAACAATGGCAAGTTGATGATTATAACGCTGATTTTCTTGAACAAATAAATGTCCAGCCAAACGATCTTATTATTTTGCAAGCAACTCGAATAGTAAACAGAAAGGGAATAGAAATAGCCATTCAATTTGTTAAGGAACTTGAAAAACAAAAAAAACAAATTGAAGGCAAACGATTATACAATGGAAAAGTTATCACAAAAGACAGCCAAATAATTTTTGTCATAGCTGGATTTACAGAAAAATTTGCACAACCTTACTTACAAAAATTAAAACAAGAAATATCAAACACCGGAATCAAGGTAAAATTTATTTACGATATAATTGACGCAGAACGCAAAATTTGCAACAACCGAAAAATATATTCTCTATGGGACGCTTACGTTTTTGCCGACATAATTACATATCCAAGTCTATTTGAAGGATGGGGAAATCAATTTCTTGAAGCCGTCTTCGCAAAAAAACCTGTTGTTCTTTTTGAGTACCCGGTATTCAAAACGGATATAAAAAAAGAAGGTTATTCTATTATATCTTTAGGAAGCACAGTAGAAAAGGAAGACGATAATGGATTAGTCGCTATAAACAAAAATAAGCTACAAGAAGCCGTACTTAAATCGATCCATGTTTTGACATCGTCCGAAACTTTAAACTCTATGGGTAAAAATTTTAATATTGGTTTACAATACCATAGTTACGATGTACTAAGAAAATTTCTTATAAACAGGATTGGACAAACAAAGGACAGTTAAAATGAACAACAAAAAAGGACCCGTAAAAAATAGTATAGCCGATGAAGTTTATCTTAAATTGGGTGGGGTTAAGCAATGGGTACTTTTACGCGGTAGCAATATAAATAACCCAATACTCATCTTTTTGCATGGAGGTCCAGGAATATCGGAACATGGGCTTTTTCGTTATTACAACAAAGAACTTGAAGATAATTTTATTGTCGCTGGTTGGGATCAACGAGGTTGTGGAAAATCTTACAACAGATCAATTCCTCCCGAGTCATTGAAAATAGATACTTTTATATCGGACCTTCATCAATTGATTCAATATCTAAAAAAACGGTTTGGAAAAAATAAAGTTTATCTTTTAGGAAAATCTTGGGGATCAATATTGGGAACCATTTATGCCTCTCGATATCCAGATGATGTTTCCGCCTACATTGGAGTTGGTCAAATCGCAGATGTTAAAGAATCCGAAAAATTGGGTTATGAATTCACATTACAAGAAGCTAAAAAACGCAATGACAAAAAAGCGTTATACGAATTAAAAAAAATTGAATCTCCTCCCGGAAGCACAATAAAAGATGTGGGCATTGAGCGAAAATGGGTAACCAAATTTGGAGGAAGTGTTTATGGAAGAACTGATTATTTAATGCATTGGGTTCCAAAAATATTAAGCGTCGATGAATATTCATGGATAGATTTGATTAGATTTATGTTGGGACACAAAATGTCATTCAAACTTCTTTGGCCAGAAATTTTTAATACAAACTTATTTGAACAAGTTCCAAATCTAAAAGTGCCTGTTTATTTCCTTCTCGGCAGACATGATCATCAAACTTCATCAAAATTAGCATCAGAATATTTTGAAAAATTAGAAGCTCCCAAAAAAGAACTTATATGGTTTGAAAATTCTGGCCATAATCCTCCGTTTGAAGAACCAGAAAAATTTAATTACATTGTAAAAAATATTTTAAATAAATGAGTTTATCTATGATTTTATCATTTGGCTTTTATAAAAAATCAAAATTTCTATGCACCCTGTTTATATCTACAACCATCTTTTTATCAGCAACTTGTCAAACATCAATTAAACAACGCATAAATAAAATTACCCGTTCAGTTCCTGGCACCTTTGGAATCGCAGCGATACACATTGAAAAAAACAAACGTTTTGACCACAACAGTAAAATGCGATTTCCTATGGCAAGTACCTACAAATTACCAATTGCTGCTTATTGCATGTCTTTGATTGAAAAAAAAGCAATCAATCCTAAAAGTAAAAAATTATTTACCAATTATGACTTGCGTCGATGTAGCAAAATTAAAAACAAACAAAGTTTTACCATAGAAGAACTTTTAAAAATGAACTTAGAAAAAAGCGACAATGCCGCTTCAGATATGATCTTAAAAATTGTTGGTGGAGGAAAGGCGGTAACAAACTGGTTACAAAAACAAGGAATAAAAGACATCAGTATAGACAGGCAAGTAATTAAAATGACTGCAGATTTTTCTGGGATAACTCTTATTGACGAACATCATTGCACAATTAATCAGTACGTAAACCTTATGAGAAAAGTTCCAAGAAAAAATCGCCTCGCAGCCACACAAAAGTTTTATAGCGACACACAAGATACCACAACACCTTCCGCTATGGTTAATTTATTAAGTCGAATGTACAAAGGAAAACTTGTTGGTACGACTTCAAAGAATTTTTTATTTAAAAGTATGGCAAAATGCGACTGGAGCTTTCGACGCATGAAACGTTTCTTGCCTAAGGGAGCAATAGTTTACTCCAAATGCGGCACAATGGACGGGATTGTCTCTGATATTGGAATTATAAAACTTCCACAAAACAAAGGACACGTTGCTCTTGCTGTTTATACAAATAAAGATACGGGAAATATGCTCAAGCGAGAAGAAGCTATTGGAAAAGTTTCTAAGGAATTATTCAATTATTTTAAAACGTTATAGAAAAACTTTAATAGGAAACACCATGACTGATAAGTGGGATGGCAAATATTACAAAGAAAATTCGAGCAAACAAAAACAATCCGGAATAAAATTTATCGATGAAATTACATTCAATGAAAACGAATCGGTACTTGATATTGGTTGCGGTGACGGCCGCATCACCTATTACATATCGCAAAAAGTTTCACACGGTTTTGTCCTTGGTATTGATGCATCTTCAAATATGATACAACAGGCAAAAAAAAATTTTTCTGATGCTCCCAATCTTGAATTTGAATGCGTTGATGTTACAACTTTTCATACCGATAAAATTTTTGATTACGCGGTAAGCTTCTCTACATTACATTGGGTCAAAGATCAGCTTACAGCTTTCAAAAATATAAAAAAAGTCTTGAAGCCAAATGGTGCTTTTATGTTTTACATGGGAACAAAAAATTCAAGCGTGGGCGAAGCAATCGAAATACTTTGCAAACAGCAAAAATGGAAATCTTGTTTTAAAAACACTGAAGACCGATACTTTGGCAAAACAAAAGATGAAATTGAACCACTCCTTCACGCCGCTGGTTTTACAAACATGAACATAGAAACAATTAAAGAATTGAGCCATCACAACTCTTTTGACGAACTGTTACAATGGTCCATGGCATGGGTTCCTCACAATACCGGATTAGCCCACAATGAAGCCCTAGAATTTGCTAAAGATATGATTAAAACAATATATGAACGACAAGACGCTTCATTAGATGGCCCCGTAACCACTTATGCATCATTTTTAAAAGTAAAAGCTTGGTAAGGTTGATATATGACTTACACACAAATTATAAAAAAGTTAAAATCACTTTCGAACACAAAAAATCGCCAAGGCATGGCACGGTTTGGAATCGAAACGTCAAAAGCGTTTGGAATTTCTATTCCGAACTTGCGCGCGATTGCAAAAGAAGTTGGCAAAGATCACAAGCTCGCGCAACAATTGTGGAACTCTGGTTATCACGAGGCGAGAATACTTGCTTGTTTTATTGATGATCCAAAAGAAGTTACAGAAAAACAATTAGATGAATGGGTTCTGGGTTTTAATTCGTGGGATTTGTGCGACCAGTGTTGCAGCAACCTGATTGACAAAACACCTTTTGCTATTAAAAAAATTAATGAATGGAGCGCGCGCGAAGAAGAATTTGTCCGACGCGCGGGAATTGTTTTAATGGCGTGTCTTGCGGTTCATGCAAAAAAAATGTCTGATTCAGAATTTGAACCATTCTTTAAAATCATAAAAAAATATTCTACCGACGAACGCAACTTTGTAAAAAAAGCAGTCAACTGGGCGCTCCGTCAAATTGGTAAACGTAATCTTGCATTAAATAAACAAGCTATTATAGTTGGTAAGTCAATCCAAACAATTAATTCCAAACCAGCAAAGTGGATCGCTCACGATGCACTACGAGAATTACAAAGCGAAGCGGTTCAAGAACGGTTGGTTAAAAAAGAACAGAAATAAAAAATAGGTAAAAAGCATGAACATTGATTTTTCTCCGTTTAAAGAAGCTTGGGCACATCAAAGTATGACGGAAGTCCCTTTTCTTTTGAATTTCACAAAAAAAATGGAAAAGGAAAAGTTATATAAAGATTTAAAAATTCTACACAATATTCCATTGTCATTAGAAACGGTATGTAAATTGGAATCTTTATTAAAATCTGGCGCTAAGGTTACGGTTACACAAAACAAACTTGCTCAACCGGCTACTCAACCTCAAGCCATCGATATTTTAACTCGCGCCGGAGTAGATATCATTTTCGAACACAATAAAGTTTCTGGTGAATATGATTTTTGTCTTGATTGTGGAGCCGAATTTATCGACATCATAACTCCAAAAAAAGGAATCGTTGAACTAAGCAGATCTGGTGCTCTTGTATATACTAATCGGAAGTTAGATGTTCCTGTTCTTTCTGTTGACGACAGCAAACTTAAAAACCTTGAAACATATTTTGGAACAGCTGACGCCTTTTTGAGAGCATTTTTCATGTTAACTAATGAAACAAGGGAAACAATAAAAGATAAAAAATTTATTGTTTTTGGTTTTGGAAAGGTTGGAAAAGGCATTGTTAATATTCTCAAGCAACACACAAACGATATCGTCGTTATAGACATTGACAATCAAACACTTGAATATGCAGCCAAGTTGGGAGTAAAAGCGTATAACCTTATAAAAGAACGACAACAAATAGAAAAAGAAATTACAAATAGTTTTGCCATTGTTTCAGCAACAGGAGTAAAAAATGTAATTTCAAAAAATTTTAATGTTAAGGAAATTTTTAAAGGTAAATATCTCGTCAATGCTGGCAGTAATGAATTCGGTTATATGTTTGATGACAAAGATATTTTGTATGATAAAAAGTGGCCGATAAATTTTTCTCTTCCAGATCCAACTAAAATGCGTTACCTTGATCCCGTTTTTTATGCACACAACATAGGCATTGATATTATAATGTCAAAAAATTTAAAAGCTGGTTATCATAATTTCCCTGAAGATATTGATAATCAAATTCTTGCTCAATGGCAAAAATATCACGGTGAAATTATTCCCGATTTTATGAAATAGCAAACGCAATTCTCCTTTTACTTCTTCCACGCCAAAACCGTAAAAACATGCCAATGTTTTGGGCGACCAGAAGTTGTTTTCCCTTTTTTATCTTCTTCAAATAACTTAACAATTATAAAATCTTTAAATAATAATTCGACTTGTTCGCGCGAATGAAACGTCATTTTTTTATTAACACTCCAACTATCTTTATTCCCCAAAAAATCTCCAAAGAAAATACCTCTTGACTGCAAAGAAGTTACAATTTTATTCCAAACATTACCAAAATGTCCCGGGGCACAGAACGACAAAGAAAATTGCGCGTTTATAAAATATGATGGAGAAAGTCGCATTTTTTCAAAAGAAACACATTGTGTTGTTAATTTTTCACGTTGTGCAGCAGTAATATCCTTGCGAGTATTTAAAATATTAATTCCAAGCGGACTTGAATCTATTGCCAAAACTCTCCACCCATCCCAGAAAAGTCCTCTCGTATCTACACCATTTCCACATCCTAAATCTATTGCCAAAGGATTTTCTAGCCCTTGGAGCGATAACCAATGAATAACTTTTAAATCAGCAGACGGCGACTCTTTGCTTTTTGTTTCATAATATCTAGCCCAATAATCAGGAGAATTAGGAGCTCCAAACAAAGTTATCTGACTAGACAAGATTAATAAAATAGTACAAAAAATTATTCTCATTTTATATCCACCCCAAAATTTGATACGCTAGCATCGCAAACAATGCCTTAGAACACAGCATAAACACAGTAAACTAATTTCTTTTAAACGTCAAAAAACATAGGAGTTTCATGAAACACATCCTTAAAATATTTACCTTTATCTCATTGTTAATTTCTTCCCCCGGATGCAAAACAGAAAATTATTTCCCAAAATCAACTGGCGAACACACCGTCGGAACATGTTCTTATCACTGGGCTAATACAAAAGAACAACGAGAATTAATGGTTCAATTTTGGTATCCCGCGCAAGAAACAGGACAAATAACACAAAAATATCCCGCTGCCAAAACATTAAAAATGAATGCGCGCGAAGAAAAAATTCCAGAAGACGAACTTGTTGAAATTGATGCCATTCACACCAATGCATTTTTAGATGCAGACATTTATCCCACACAAGAAAAATATCCCGTTGTTATTTTTTCGCACGGCTTTGGAACATCGCGAACATTTAATTCTGCAATGTGTGAAAATCTTGCAAGTCATGGATATATCGTTATCGGCATAGATCATCCCCATTCAAGTAAAATCATTCGTTATCCTGATGGTCGAACATTAAAAACAACCGTAGAAACGTTTAAAGAAAAAGTTGCTTTGATAAAAGATAATGTAAAAGATTCCATTTTTGTTTTAGATAAAGTTGAAGAAATAAATAAAACAAAAACTGAAAAGTTTTATACAAAATTAGATGTTAATCGAATTGGAATGCTCGGTCACTCTGTGGGCGGAATAGCAGCCGCACACACTTGCGGCATCGATGCTAGATGCAAAGCAGGAATTAATATGGTAGGGCCAATTTTAGAATCATGTAAACCAAGACCATTTGATAAACCATTTATGTTTTTGTTGGGGAATGAAGAAACAAAAATATTTAAAAATCCAATTACTGAAGAAGTTATTGGCGAATTAGGATTAACAAAACAAACAGCCGATGATCACGGCTTTAACGAAACCTACAGAACAGCATACAATATAGGCATTCCAGAATTATTACAATCGATACATCATGATACTTATAAAATTACCTTTAAGGGTCTTGATCACATGGATTTTTGCGATTTCATGTGGTTAAAACATTTTCCTCTTTTTCAAAAACATAATGTAAACTTTCTTTCAAACGCACTAGATGGATACAAATCAACACACATTGCAAACGATTATATTATTTATTTTTTTGATACATATCTAAAAGAAGAAACGTGTGTATTTCCTGAATATCCAGATGATGTGACTGTTGAAAAAAACGTTGTAGTTTCTCGCGAAAAAGCATAGTCTAAATCAAAATTAAAAACATTCTACATTCAAAGGAAAACAGCATGCGTATTAAAAAGAAACTGTTGGTAATCATAACGTGTATATTCTTTTTCTTTCCGTGCAACAGCGATGGGATAAAACATATTATTATCGATTTTAGTGGAGTGTTGAGACCTCTCCAAACACTGTTTAATAGTTACGCTCAAGAATTTGGATACACAGCAGAAGAATTCGGTTCGATTACCAACAAAGGCATGGTTGAATTTTTAACCAAAGATTTAGGCGTAACAAAGCGTCAAATTGGCTTAAAGGCAGTAACTTTGTGGCGCATGGCAACAAACCATATTATCGAAACACCAATGCATGAAGACGTAAAAGATGTTTTACATAAACTTCATCGAAAAGGATATGGTATAAGCATTTTAACTTCTATAAAAAGAGAAACAGTTTTAACGATCCTTCAAAGAGAAGGCTTAACAGGAATTGTAGAATATGCTCCGGCTGGAAATTTAGTGGATTCCTTTTTATTTAGACATGTTAAAATCAGGCAACTTTTACGCAAAAAAAAATTACAACCACATCAAGTTTTATACATCGGAGATGAAGCAAGTCATATGAAAATATATCAAAGAAAAATATCTCGAAAAGAAGAATTTCCAACTTGTGCTGCAACTTGGGGAATGAATTCAAAAGAAACATTAAGTAAAATAGAACCGACCTTTATTATTGATAGCCCAGAAGAACTATTAAGAATTTTACCACCATTAGAAGTATGAATCATAAAAAACTTTTAATTCGCATTTTTTTATTCACATTTATTCTGTGTTCAACTTCTTCAACAACATTTGCTTCGCCCCCCATAGATCCTTCTCGCCCAAACATAGGCAAAGCTGAAGATCTTCAAATAATCCGCGACATCATTGACAATTTAGACAAAAAAACACTTGTCGTGTTTGACGTTGACGACACATTAATTAGAAAAAAGAAAGAACAAGGTTATCCTTCAATTTCCAATGGTGCAGATTTAATACACGACACAACGCCTCAATTAATCCGCGATTTGCAAGAAAAAGAAGTAAAAGTTATTGCTCTGACACATAACTTATCAGAAAAAGAAACGATGAATTGGCTCGACAGTACGCAAGGAGAAATTATGCCTTTTTATCAATTTAGATTTCGACAACTTGCACAAGAAAAAATTGGCATTGACTTTAGTGGTGCATTTCCAAACATTGAGCATACATATTTAAGTATATCAACAGCTTTCTCCACTTGTTTTCACATAAGCAGACATCCTTGTTTTTACAAAGGAATTATTTTTACAAATACAATTTCTAAAGGAATTGTTTTGTCTGCATTCTTAGATCAATTTGGATCAAATCTGAATTTAATTATTTTTATTGATGATCAACTTCCACAGAACATTGCTGTTGCAAAAAGCTTAGAGAAGATGGGATACACTGCAAACAATCCTGAACGTCGCTACTTTTGCTTGCATTATATTGCAGCGCAACATTAACCTCGTTATTAATCATTAATTTGTAATTTATTTCTAAATTTGTAATTATTAATTCTCAAACAATATTTAAACCCCTTCATGTTAAAAAGGGAACATGTTATGTACCTTGTCGAAGGAAATATGGGAGTAGGAAAGTCTACTCTTTTGAGAATTCTACAAAAAAAACTTCCTAATGTTTCAATCCACTTTGAACCAAAAGAAAATTGGATGAATAATGATTCTGGTCAATCGTTGCTCGGTTCGTTTTTCAAAGATCCACATCGTTGGGAATATACGGTTGAAACTTTTATAATGATGTGTCGCGCAAAAGAATATTTACACACATTACAAAAAAATAACCCTAATTTAATAATGGAGCGTTCCATTTATACAGGACATTTTTGTTATGCGCAACACAGCCGAGAAAAAGGTTATTTTACAAAATTAGAATGGCACCTTTATAATGAATGGGCAGATTTTTTGCTTAGAAAAAATTGTCCACCACAACTCGGTTTTATCTATTTACAATCACAACCAGAAACTTGTTTTCAAAGAGTAAAAAAACGAAATTGGGATAGCGAAAAAGATGCTCCTTATTCTTTTATAGAAAATATCCATAAATTTCACGAAAAATTTTTGATTCAAAAAAACGGAATCTTTCCAGAATTAAAAAACATTCCTGTCCTTATTTTGGATTGCAACATAGAATTTGAAAATGATAATAAAATCATTAATAATTATGTTGAAAAAATAGAAATGTTTATGCAACAAACACAAATAATTCCAAAAGCCACAAAATCGTTTTTACACACGAATTAGTTATTTGTCGCAAGAGTAGACATATTAAATATTAATTTGCTATTAATTCTTTGGTTCAACAAAGGATAATTCTTAAAATATTTCCACTATACTTCCAAAAAAGGAGATCTATAATGAGTATAATTAGCAGTTTTGTTTTAATAATTAATTTTCTACTTTGCGCAACAATATTTGCTTTTGGACTAATAATATACAAAAAAACAAAAACCAAAGCTGCTTTGTATATCGGCATAGCATTTGCACTTTTTGGAGCAAGTCACTTTATTGCTAATTTCAAAGATACCAAAGATTTCTTATTTACTCTGGTTGGATTAAGCACAACAGCATATATTTTTGTATTAGTTGGTTTGTTAAAATTAAACCACAAATAACACCAACTCGATAATTATTGGGATTTGCTTAGATTCTTACGGGCAAAAAAAACACTGTTTAATTATCGAACTCCCGTTAAATAAGTTTCAGCATAAAAATAGTATCTAAATGAAAAAAGGCGGATGCAATATGCATCCGCCTTTTAAATTCAGATTTAACAGAAAGGATTAATACCTTCCTCCGCCACCGAATCCACCACGACCGCCGCCGTTGCCGCCGCCGCCATTTCCGCCTCTGCGGTTACCGCCATTGTTACTTTCGCGTGGACGAGCTTCATTTACTTTGAGCGCTCTTCCTGCAATTTCTTTTTCATTCAATTCGCTGACTGCTTTTTTGCCTTCTTCGTCATCAGACATTTCAACAAAGCCAAAACCTCTTGAATTACCAGTAAACTTATCTTTAACAATAGTTACTGAAACAACTGTGCCATACGCTCCAAAAGCTTCTTTCAAATCTTCTTCTGTTGCGTTATATGACAAATTTCCTACGTAGATGTTCATCTTGAACTCCTATAACCGGCAAATCACGATATTCAACCTGAACACCTAGCCGCCGGGAACTAATAAAACTCTGCAACTTTCTGCAGAAACAACCGAATAAATATTCTATTCTAATTTTGCTCTTTATGCAAACACTTATGGCTTATTTAAAAGGAAAAACCTTTGCTTTGTTTTACTAAAATCAAATTATTTCCACTAATTTGATATCAAAAGTTAATTCCTGACCGGCTAAAGGATGATTTGCGTCTAACGAAACCTTTTCTTCAGTAAGCGCAGTTACCATTACAACAACAGGCTGTCCATTAGGTTGCTGTACTTGTAACCTTTGCCCAATCTTAAGTTCCATGTCAGATGGAAAATTTTTGCGTTCTACATCTTGAACTAATTCTTCTCTTCGCAAGCCATATGCTTTATCAACGGGAATATTAACTACTTTTTCATCACCAACCTGCATTCCTATAACACCCTCTTCAAAACCTGGAATAACTTGTTTCTCGCCAATAGTAAACTTTAATGGTTCTCGTTTTTCTGATGTATCGAATACTTTTCCATCTTTTAACTTGCCAGTATAATGAATTTTTACAGTATCGCCACTTTTTGCCTCTGCCACTTTTACCTCTTCTGTTTTACTATTTTTTACTTCAGTGCCAACTTTCTGATCTTTCTCAGAAAATATTCGGCATCCACCCAAAAGACTAACACCTAAGCATAACACTAATAATTTTTTTTTCACCTGAGACTTCTCCTTACGTTCCTTCTTGCCAACCAGCAAGATAAGCTATTTGTTCTTCTGTTAACACATCAATTTTTATACCCATAGTTTCTAGCTGTAATCTAGCAACTCTATCTTCGCGAATACCAAGATCATCTAATTTTAATTTGTCTAATCCTGGACCTTCTTTTCTTAGTGCGTACAAAGTATTTTCTAATTTTCCTTTGTGTTTTACTAACTCCTCACATGCAAACGATTGGTTAATAAAAGACATAGCCATAATTGCTGATGGATGCCCTTCCGCACATGAAAGATTTACTAATCGACCTTCACCAAGAAGCATGATTCTTTTTCCGTTCACAAGATATTCATCCATAAACTCACGTATTTTTCTTTTTGATGTTGCCATTTTTTCTAAACCTGCAACATCAATTTCGTTATCAAAGTGACCAGAGTTAGCAACAACTGCACAATCTTTCATTGATTTCATGTGCTCTTCGCTAATTACATGTTTATTTCCTGTCATTGTTACAAACACATCACCAATTTTTGCTGCTTGCTCCATTGGCATTACTCTAAAACCATCCATCGCGGCCTGAAGCGCCCTGAACGGATCTACTTCTGTAACAACAATATTTGCGTCTAATCCTTGAGCTCTTTTTGCTAAACCTCTTCCGCAATCTCCATAACCCAAAACTACAAATGTTTTTCCGGTTAACAGAACATTGCACGCGCGCAAAATGCCATCAATTGTACTTTGCCCAGTTCCTTTTACATTATCCATTAAATGTTTGGTGTCACTTGTGTTAACATCAACAACAGGATATTTAAGCGCGCCCGCTTTTTCCATCGCGAGTAAACGAATAATTCCGGTCGATGTTTCTTCTGCGCCACCAATTATTGTTTTTAGTAATTCTGGATGGTTGTTGTGTATTTCGTTTACAAGATCACAACCATCGTCAATTGTAATATCTGGTTTTGAATTAATTACATAATCAATGTACCGATAATAATCTTTTGTTGTTTCACCTTTGTATGCCCAAACATTTACACCCTCTTCTGCAAGTGCCGCAGTAACATCGTCTTGCGTACTTAATGGGTTACAACCAGTAATAGAAACTTTTGCACCGCCCGCGACTAATGTTCTTACTAAAACTGCCGTTTCTTTTGTGACATGCAACGCCATTCCAATTCTAATTCCTTTTAATGGCTTTTCTTTCGCAAAACGTTCTTTAACTTTTAACAGCGCGCCCATTTGCGCTTCTGCCCACTCGATATTTTTTCTTCCTTGTTCTGCCAAAGAAATATCTTTTACTTCAAATTCTGGATCTGCTAATAGCGCAGCATTTGGAAATGTAACCTTATTTAAATTCATAATTGACCTTCATGTATATTATCAAAAGAAATATCGTCTTTTCTAAAATCAACCTTATTTATTTTTTCAAAAATAAATTTTACACGCTGTTCCACACTAACCGATGGAATTTCTATCAAATTATAACCAAAATCTTCGTACGTTTCTTTTAACGTTGTATGAATTTTTTTTGCAACATCAATTGGCTCTGGCCTAACTGTTGTTGTCTCATAAAAAGACAAAAAGCTTAAAAGAAACACCCCGTCATACCTATGTGCTTTTACTTTTTCAATTAACTCTTTCGGTGGTGTTATCCCAAAAAATCTGCAATACCCAACAATATCAACAATACTCCTATCTAAAAAAGCATGCGTGTTGTTTTGTAGTTTTGATTCAAATTCCAGTTGTTTATTCATAAGACGTAATTGAAATATAGCCGTACTTGGATCAGGCCGTTTGTTTGTTTTTTTTATTTCTTCTTCAAAAATAATAGTTGGCGTTTCAGGAACAATTTGATGTCCATCATTTTTCAAGGCACCCAACAAAGTTGTTTTCCCTGTGCAAGGCCCACCAGTTAGCGCAAACCTTGGAGAAATAATATATTTTGTCTTGTTAGACTTCATTTCGCTCTCCCAAAATAAGTCCCTCTAAACATTTGCAACGTTTTTAAATATACTGAGAGAATAAAATAAAAACAAATTTTGAATTAAAAGAAAGAAACTTTTTTGTTATCGCAATGGAGGGGTGAGCGATGCTTTTGCACTTAAAGCCGCATTCATTCGAACCCAAAGTTCTGCCGCAAATTTATTATTACCATGTTGATTAGCAACATGAATTAACGCATGCATAAGTTCGATATTTAATGCTTGGGAAAATGTTAAAAGCGAATGCAAAAAAGAACTCATCACATCCATTTTCCCATTAACAAATATTTCAGCATATTCATCAGACATATTAACGGCAAGAGAATGCAATGGTCGTTTTTGGTTTCTAACAAAATCAATAATACAGCTACATTCATATGCTGTTATCGTTGTTCTATGTTTATATTCTTCCAATTTTCTTTCCACAAGTTCCAAATCTTCTTGATCCTCTAATGTTGTATCAAAAAGAAACGCAATAAGTCTGCTAATGAATCCACGCGCCCCATGTAAGTTCAACGGAGATAAAACGAAACAACCTAAAAATATAAAACAGAAAAACTTTTTCATATGAAATCCTTTTTTCAAACATAATGTATTAGTTTTAATTATAAGAAAACGTTAATATTGACTAATTTTTTGAAAGTCGTCAAAGAATATTTTTTCATCCACGCGGCCCACCTGTTAATGCGAACTTTGGAGAAATAATATATTTTGTCTCATCAGACTTCATTTCGCTCTCCCAAAATAAGTCCCTCTAAACATTTGCAATGTTTAGAGATATACTGAGAGAATAAAATAAAGACAAATTTAAAAAGGATTTTAAAACATGACAAATCTAAAAAAAATCGTCGAACATCTTGATAGTTATTTAGACACAAAAAACATTAACGATGATTCATGGAATGGTTTGCAAATAGAAGGCAAAAGCGAAGTTGAAAAAGTTTTATTTGCAGTCGATGCTGGTTTAGAAACATTTGAAAAGGCAATTGAAAAAAACGCAGATATGGTTGTGGTACATCACGGACTTTTTTGGAAATCTGCAAACCCATCGCTAATTAATTGGAACAAGAAAAGAATAGAACTTTTGGTTAAAAATGGAATTTCTGTTTATGCCTCCCATCTACCTCTTGATAAACATCCAGAATCCGGAAATAATGCACAACTCTTAAAAATACTCGGTTTTGAAAAAAATAAAGAATTCGGTTTTTCCAACGGAGAATTTATAAGTTTTACCGGAAAAACAAATCAACCAAAAACAATAATCGAAATAGAAAACATTCTTAAAAAAGAACTCCATGCAACGTGCAAAACACTTGCTTTTGGAAAAAAAGAAATTTCAACAATCGCAGTTTGTAGCGGTGGCGGTGGATATCCACAATTTATAGAAAGTTTAGATACTGATGTTGATTTGTATTTAACTGGTGATTCGACAGAAATGTACCATCTTGTAAAAGATGCAAATATGAATGTAATTTTTGCAGGACATCATGCAACAGAGATTGTTGGAGTAAAAGCATTAGCAGAAATTATAAAAAAAGAATTTGAAGTTGAAACTCTTTTCGTTGATATTCCAACTGGATTATAAAATTCTAAACAAAGAAAAATATTAATACCGACTAATTTCTTGAAAATCGTCAAAAAATATTTTTTCATTTTTTACGATATAATATGTTTCGTGTCCTTTTCCCAATAACGCAATTATTGAACCAATTCTTGATTTTTTTACCGCACATGCAATTGCTTTTTTGCGATCTGGTTCACACTCAACATATTCCAATTCTTTTTTAGAAATACCATCGCAAATTTCACTTATAATTTTATTGTGATCTTCGCCCCGCGGATTATCGTCGGTAATGATAATTTCATCACCGTATTTCTCTGCGATTTTTCCCATCTTCGGCCGCTTTGTTTTATCGCGATCACCGCCACAGCCAAAAACTATAATTAAATGATCTGTTTCTGCACGCAATGTTTGTAAAACAGAATCAAAAGATGATGGATTATGCGCAAAATCCACAAATGCTACTGCGCCATTTTTTAATACACATTTTTGCAATCGACCAGGCACACCAACAAATTTTTTAAGTGCTTGTTTAATTGTTTTTTGTTTTACTTGAAGTTGTACGCAAGTTTTTTCTGCCATTAAAACATTATATTCATTAAACATTCCAATAAGCGCTGGACAATTATTTCTACATTCGTTTTTTTGTAATGATATTGAAATAATATTAGAACATGGCAAAAACTTTTCTGCCGCCTTTTTTCCCCATTCATCATCTAAATTTATAACAATTGAACCATCTGATTTTAATTGATCAAAAAGTTTTGTTTTTGCCTCAAAGTAATGCTGCATAGTTCGATGAAAATCCATGTGCTCCGGAGATAAATTTGTAAAACAGATAGCATCGAATTCTATTCCGTGCACACGTTTTGTTAAAACAGCGTGCGAAGAAACTTCCATAACAACATACTCAACTTTTTGCTTTACACATTCGTTAAAAAACATATGTAAATAATCGCTATTAGGAGTTGTTAAATCTGTTTCATATTCATCATTGTTAATTTTATTTTTTATAGTTCCAATTAACGCAGTCTTTTTTCCAGCACTTCTCAAAATATATTCGATTAAAAACGCAGTTGTTGTTTTTCCTTTTGTTCCTGTTATACCAATAAATTTTAAATTTTTTGCTGGATAATTGAATGCGGCAGCAGAGAGTTCTGCGAGGGCTTCGCGTGTGTCTTTTACAAATTTGAAGAAACGTTCGTCCTTCGATACAATTTTTAAGAAAAAATCACTCAGGATGAGCGCATCTTGTACATCTTCTACTATAATTTGAGTCGCGCCGCGAGCGATTGCTTCTTCAACAAACTGTGCGCCATCAACTTTATAACCCTTAATAGCAACAAAAGTTGAACCTTCCCCAACACGTTTTGTATTACATGTTACCGGATAAATATCAGGCAATTTCCTTTTCGTCTTTTCCATCAACTCTTCCAACAGTAACAAACGACCAACTATCTGGATTTAAATATTTTTTTGCAACTTCATTAACATCTTCTCGCAAAACAGAAAAAAGTTTCTCAAATCGTTCATCATAATAATTCCAGTCAAGTTCTTGTTCTTTAATATAAAAATAAGAATCGGCTAACCTGTTATTTGTAACATCAGATTTAGCTCGCCTATTAATAAAAGAATTTCGTGCCGCATCAAAATCTTTTTGAGGAATGCCGTTTTCAGCTATATCACGCAAAAAGCCCTTAATTAGACTGGTAACAACATCAACATTTTCTAAAGATATTTCGACCGTAACCTTCGCATATCCTCTTTCTTCCCATGATGCCCCAGTTAAAACACCAGCATTACACCCATAAAAAAGACCGTGCTCTTCACGAACATCACGCAACTTCTCATACAAATATTCACCTAAAAGACATAATTTTAAAAAATCATTTTCTTTTTTTGTCACTGTAATTCGCCCGCCACACAATAAAACTCTTTCTTTTGGTAAATATACATTTTTTTCTTTTGGTTCTGGATTTTCTACAGTTGGAAAATCGACAGATAAATCACAAACCTTATTAGTTGTCGATTTTGCAGAATTCCATTGACCAAAAGAATTTTCTAACTGCTCTTTTAATAAGTCTTTATCAAAATCACCAACAACAACAAGTACCATATTTTGTGGTACAACATAATTACGATGAAAATTTGTTAAATCCCTCTTCTTACAAGAAGCAACCACTTTAATTTCTTCATCAATCGAAGGACAGGATAAAAAATCATCTTGATACAAATGTTTTAACAAATTGTAATTCGCAACATAACGAGCCAACTCTCTTTTTTCTTCTAATTGTTGCAACATATTATAAATAATTTTTTTAAAAACTTTTTTAGGATACGTTGGTTTGGTAAGAATATGAACACAACGATCAGCTACAACTACAAAATCTGAAGACAAACAAGAAAACCATCCTCCAAATCCGCCCATTCCATATCGAACGCCTAGCGAATCGAAAAATTGTTCATGATCCTGCTTGCTATAGCCATTACTCCCTTCAAGCAACAAAAGCATGGACAAAGAAGGAACTGCCCCTTTTTTCCCTTCCTCAAAATAACGCTGCAAAATATCTCGTTTTTTCAAACCATAAGAAACAAAAATAAACGGTACATCTTTTCGCTGTTTTACTACAACGCGTAATCCATTACTTAAATCAAATTCACAATCAGGCTGTTCAAATGAAAAATCAAGCAATTCAGGTTTTAATGTCTTGGCAAATAATGCATCTCCAAGATTTGTTGCACGAATTTTTAACGCAAGTAACGAACTATCATATTCATCAACTTTCTCTTGTAACTTAAGCCAGTTATCTTTTTCTTTTCCTTCTAATGGTTTTTCTGAGAGAGTATTCATTAAATTTGGTCTTAAATATTGATACGCAAAATCTTTGACTTGTTCGTTTTTAATAGATTCTATAATTTCCAAATGATCAAAAAATTCATACTCGTTCTTATTAATGAGATATGAATCAGTAAGAATATCACTAATATTTAAACAATCTTCAAAAGATTCTAACGAAGCAACCTTTATTGACCTTTTAATACGAGTAAGTTCATCTTGAGGAATTCCTTCAGAAATAACCTTATTTATTTCTTCAATAATAAGTTTTTTACACGTTTCAATAATTTGTATTTCGCTTTTTTTATTTAAAAAGCCAGTGTTCTTTTGTGGCGCAAAAGATACTACAAATACTCCCGCATCTAAAAAAATCACATTGCTTACTCCTGTTCCTAAAACAAGCCCCTTTTGATCATAAAAAAGCTTATCTCTTATTTTATCACTCAAATAACCATTTAAAACTGTAGAACAAGCACAACCTTGAGCATCTTGCAAATTAGAAGTACTCCATAAACAATGAGCAACTGTTTGTTGAATAGGTTTATAAACAACAATATCTTTTTGTGAAAAATCTTTTTTCAAATATTTAAATCTTGAATTTTCCTTGCAACAACGATCTTCTTCTGAAAAACTAATTTCGCCAAACTTACTTTTAACTTCACTTACAACATCATCTTTATCTAAATCACCAACAACAAAAATAGTTGCTCTGCTCGGTTTATAATATTTCTTATAAAAAACCTTAACATCTTGAACATCTACATTTAAAATATTTTCTTTGTAACCAAGGACCGGATGATGATATGGATGATTTGACGGAAACAACTCTGTAAAAAGATTACCTGAACCATCTTCGTCACGTGTCTTTATTTCTTCATATACAGCCTTAATTTCAGAAGACAATTGATCTTCATCAAAACGAACATTTCCCATGCAATCAGCAAGAATATCTAAAAAGACTTTCCAATTTTTATTGTCTGTATAAAACCAATACGCAGTTTTATCATAACTAGTGTAAGCGTTGCTGATCGCGCCAAATTTTGTTGCTATTTCATCAATATCTTTCTCTGACAGCTTCTCTGTCCCCTTAAATATCATGTGCTCAATAAGATGCGCAAAACCATATTCCTGTGACTCTTCATCTCGCGAACCAACATCATAAACAATTTGCAACATAACCTCAGGTGTATGTTCCTTGTGATAAAACAGTATGGTCAAACCATTATCTAAAGTTTCTTTGTGGATTTTGCTTTTTACATGATTAATCCACAAATCAACATCTACAGCCTTCGTATCGGTTTGTTGCGGCAAATAATCGCATGCTTGCGCAAGTGCAAAATACTGCCAACTCATAAATAAAAAAACCAAAAAGATTTTTTTGATTAGATTTTTAAACACAGGAAACTCCATTTGAGAAAAGGTCAAATACCGAGAAAATTTCAAAACATCACGACCTATGGTAACAAAATGGATAACCTGATGCAAAAAGCACTTGTAAAAAACATAATGTTTGAAAAACGAAATTAAACATGTCTGTTTGAAAAGACTTCTAACTATTCTAAAAACATCAAAAGATTGCTACTGGTCCATGTCGCTTCTGCTATATTATGTAAACAAATTCAAACTATCGATTATAATTCATGATTTACGTCTGTTTCAAAACGATGCAAACAGTATCAAGGGCCAATAGCACTGCATTTTCACATTTCACAATTGAAGTTACCAACAACTTTGTTGGCAACTTGCTTGCTACTAACATCATAAATTCCACCTAGCGCGCTTTTTGCGCCAACACAAAAATAGTTCTTATTTCAATTAGAAGAAAAATGGAAAATTAAACAAACATTTTTGCCAATGAACAATATTGTCAAAATATCCCACCCCAATCATTGGAAATATCACATTTCGATACAACAAAACATATTCGATTATAAATTATGATAAATTTTTTTTCATCCCCAATCAAATTCAACAAAAAATGGTATTTTTATAATGTAATACAAATAACAAAATAGGCTTTGATATTTTTAACGAAACGACTAAACTAATATCGTCCTTCAATTAGATCAGGATAAACGAAATAAACCTGAATAAAACGTAAAACAATGTTTTGATTTTTAATGGTGGAATACATTATGACAGATAGCATAAAAACAAATACTCAAAAATCCAACACAGATACAAACAACGAAAAGATAAAACTTGAAGAAGTTATAAAAAAACTTGATTCAGTTGGACAGGAACTTATCCCAGTTCCAAAGCCACTTACTCAAGAAATAACAGCGAAAATTGAGCTTATCGTAAAAGAATTAACAACTTTAGAAAAAGAAATTTTAAGCAAAAAAGAATATGTCACCGAACAAGTAAATATAATCAATAAAAAAATTGATAATTTAATAAAAACAAAAAAAATAAAACTGAACGCTAAAGAACGGGAACAATCAGAAAAAAACATACAACATTATATAAAATTATTAGATGGAGTTGCCAAAGAAATAAAACAAGAAATGAGTTACTTTTCTCAATTTCTATCTGATAAACCACCTACTCAAATTGTAGCACCCAAAGTAGCTCAGAATAATTTTGGCACATATCTTCAAGAAAAAGTAAGATGGGCAAATCGTTATGCCAAAAACATTAAAAAAAATATAGCTATAAGTTTTTCTCGTTATAAATTTAGTTTTGAAGAACAATTGAAAAAACTCGACTATATGCAAAATTATTTAAAATCAGAATAAATGAAAGTTGTAATTCAACGCGTATCACGTGCTTCTGTTAAAATCGAAGACCAGGTTATATCGAATATTAAAAATGGTTTACTTGTTCTTGTTGGTTTAAAAACTGGCGATACCGAAGATCAGTTCGATTACATTATTCAAAAAATTTTAAATCTTAGAATTTTTCCTGATTCGAAACCTGTTTCAGAAAAAGAATTTAACGTGAGTGTTCGCGATTGCAACTACGAAGTTTTATTAGTTTCTCAGTTTACTTTGTATGCGAGTTGCAAAAAAGGAAATCGTCCTTCTTTTTCTGACGCAATGAAACCACAAGACGCAGAGGTTTTATATTCTGCTTTTGTAAAAAAGTTTAAAGAAACTTATTCAAAAGTTTTTGATGGCAAGTTTGGCGCTATGATGCAAGTTGAACTTGTTAACAATGGACCGGTTACGATTGTTTTTGAGAAATAATTTTTCTATTTCTTAATCCAAACTCAATTACTATTTTTAAGGTTCATACTTTTAGCCCGCTCGTCCTGAGCCTGTCGCAGGATGACTCTGGAAGAGGTACGGGCTCTTTAAACTTAACAACATTGGTTTTACACATGTCCGTTCGAAGAAACCCTTCGACAAGCTCAGGGCGAACGGAGTTTTTTTAATTTTTCACAGGAAATAAGACATTATTTAATTATCGAACTCTCATTAAATAAAAACTAGCGACTATTAATTATTCAACCGTGACAGACTTCGCCAAATTGCGTGGTTTATCAATCGGAAGACCAAGTTGTTTTGTTATATGATATATAAAAAATTGTAGAACTCCTGCAAATGCAAGCGGACAAAGTAATAAATCAACTTTGGGAACAACGAAAGCTGTATCTGCAAGTTTTATCAATTCATCTTGTCCTTCAAATGCAAAAACTACTAAATGTCCATTTCGCGCTGCAATCTCTTGCGCATTCGATACAATCTTTTGGTAAATAAGGTCATCTGATACAGAAAAAATAATAACCGGAGTATCTTTATCAACTAATGCAATTGGACCATGTTTTAATTCTCCAGCCGGATAGCATTGTGCAAAGCGATAAGATATTTCTTTTAATTTGAGACCACCTTCTAACGCTAGTGGATAACTAACATGCCGCCCTAAAAAAATAAATCTTTCATATTTTGAATATTTAGGTGCAAGTTTTGTCGATATTTCCCATTTATATTCTTCTATGGATGTTTCTAAAATTTCCGCCGCAACAAATAAATCATCTTCTGATTTTTTCATGTCTTGAGAATTTATTATTTCTTTTTCAAGCGCAACTCGATGCGCAAGCCAATACAAAGAGGCTAATTGGCACGTAAACGCTTTTGTAGAAGCAACTGCTATTTCTGGGCCAGCTTGCATTAATAAAAATCCATCTGCTTCACGAACCATAGTACTCGATGGCGAATTTGTTAACGCGACAGTAGGAATGTTGTTAGATTTTATACGACGCATCGCTTCAAGCGTATCAGCAGTTTCTCCAGACTGAGAAACAAGAATAAATAAACTATCCTCTGGTGGGAAAAAAGGCCGATAAGAAAATTCGGATGCAAGATGTACATGAGAAGGAATTTTGCATATTTCTTCAAAATAAAACTGCGCAATTCTACATGCATGCCAAGATGTTCCTGCAGCAACCATATGCACACTTTTTAATGCCTTTGCTTTGTCTTCAGATATTCCTAATTGTCCCCAAATATCACTAGAATATTCTGTAGTTACAAGAAAATTATCCGAATCCAAAACAGAAGAACCACGTTGTCCTACAGTAACTGTATTACCTATTGTTTTATAAAAAGAAATTGTTCTATCAATAGCTTTTTTTTGCTCATAAATTTCTTTAAGCATAAAGTGTTCGAACCCGTGTTTTGTTGCAACATTAAATTTAACATCAAGTTTTTGAGAAACAACAGGCAGAGAATTACCGTCAAAGTCATATAATTCAATAGAATCTTTTTTCAAAAGTGCAAAACTTTTGTCTGGAAGAAACAGGACTTTATCCGTTCTGTCTGAAAAAGCTATTGGGTCTGAAGCAGTAAACATTTCATCTTTGCCAATTCCAATTGCAAGCGGAGATTTATATCTAACTAAAATCAATTGTTCTGGATCTTCTTCCATCAAGAAAACTAATGCGTAAACTCCATTCAATTGTTTAACTAATTCAATAACAGCTTCTTTAGAATCTTTTTTTGATTTTACAATTTCTTCAAACAAGTGAACGACAACTTCAGAATCTGTTTCGGAATAAAAAGCATGTCCATCCAAAAGTAACTTTTCTCTTATTTTGGAATAACTTTCTATTATTCCGTTATGAATAAGCGCAATATTCTTATTACAGCTAAAGTGAGGATGCGCATTATTATCATCGGCAGAACCATGAGTTGCCCAACGAGTATGTCCAAAACCAATAAAACCATCATGATGAAATTCTTTTAGTTCTTTTTTAAAAAAAGAAATGTCCCCTGTTTTTTTTGCATAGCTTAAACGTTTATGATTAGCATCAATACATGCAAATCCAGCCGAATCATATCCACGATACTCTAATCTGGAAAGCCCCTCAAGAATAAATGCCTTACACTTTTTATTGCCAATATATCCTACAATTCCACACATAAGCTAAGCGCACCCTCCTTATTAATAAATATGTATTCAATAAATAAGCCCTAACAATAATAGGGCTTATTTGGAAAAAACAATTTTCGGTTCACTAAATATGACATAAAACACTAACTCTAAATATATACTAATTAACGTTTTACGAATTGGAATTTTGCTCGAGCACCCTTTTGTCCGTATTTTTTACGTTCTTTAACTCGAGAATCAACAGTTAAAAGACCTTTTACTTTAAAAACTTTTCGCAAGCTCTCATCTGTCGTAAGAAGCGCACGAGAAAGACCTAAACGAATGGCCCCTGCTTGAGAAATCTCTCCTCCGCCTTTTACATTTACAGAAACATCAAATTTGCCATCTAGTCTAGAAATAGAAAACGGAATAACTATATCCTTGCGAGCTAACTCCGTACAAAAATATTTGTTACTATCACGACCATTTACAACAAACTCACCTTTTCCTGGTTTTATCCAAACCCTGGCAACCGCAGATTTGCGACGACCAACACCATGGAAATTGGTCAACTTAACAGTTTTGACTGATTTGCGTGCTTCTTCCATATACCTTATTACCTATATTAAAAAGCCTAAATACAACATTTCTACAAGAAATTAACACTAATTTATATATTTTAGAAACTTTTATATTTCAAACATATGAAACAATGCTACTAGACATATGATGTTTTGTCAAAAATCAAGACCTAATGGAGCCGGTGATCGGAGTTGAACCGACGACCTACTGATTACGAATCAGTTGCTCTACCACTGAGCTACACCGGCATAAATTTCAAGCAAAAGCTTTTTCACGCCTCAAAAGCCTCTTGACACAAAATACAACGAGCTGCATATGGATAATATTCCAATCTAGATTCGGAAATATGTTCCTCACAATCAATACAAATACCATACTCTCCTTTTTCTATACGCTCAAGAGCCTCATCAATAAGTTTAAGCTCCCCTATCTCCGCATCCTGCAAGGACGACTGAATTTTTTCCATCGACAATGATAAGGCCTGATCACCAGTATCCATAACCTGATTATCAAAAGCATTTTCATTAGAAACGGCCTCAATTTGCTTTGATAACTCTTCTCTTCTACTTAATAATTTCTCTTTAATCTTTTCAAAAAATAGTTTTCTTTTTTTCACCACCAACTCTCCTTTTTTCTCTCAGATTTTTAAAAAAATCCTTCAACATAAAATGACACCTATATTCCAATATGCCATCGGTTATTATCAAATCTTTATTGTAAAGTGGAAGAGTTTTGTTACTTCCATACCCAAAACCGAACAGAGAAGATTTCACCCCAAAAGCAACCCCCTTCATTCTACTCAATTGAATAAGCCCAAAACACATAAGGCAAGGCTCTAATGTAACATACATCCAACAATTATCGAGACGCCAATCCCCTCTTTTTTTACACGCTTTTTGAATAGCTAAAACCTCCGCGTGTGCAGTTTGGCATCCAAATTTCTCTACCTTATTATACGCGCGAGATAAAACCACTCCATTCTCGTCAATAATAACTGCTCCGACTGGAACCTCATTGTGCCTAAATGCAATTTTCGCTTGCGCCAACGCTTTTTTCATAAATTGCTCATGTAGGCTATTTTTTTTCAAAACGCAAAACCCTTTCAAATTAGCTATTTTTTGTTCAAAAAATATAAACAGAATGATAATTATAAAGCAATTGTTGGCGAAACGCTACAAAGAAAACTTCTTTAAAAAAAGGTCTTAATAATCCATTTTTTTTTGCTATACAAGTAGTCTTTCTATATAATAGATACACTAAATATAAATTGTATCGTAAAAATATTCATTCCAATAAAAATATTGTAAGGGGTTATATGGGCAAACCCAAAAAAGATGGCTTTACTGATCAATCCAAAACGTATGATGCTAAATCTATTAAAGTTTTAGAAGGGTTAGAGGCTGTCCGCAAACGTCCAGCTATGTATATTGGCTCAACAAATATTGATGGTCTTCATCACCTTGTTTACGAAACAGTAGATAACTCTGTTGATGAAGCGCTCGCTGGTCATTGTAATCATATTACCATTATTTTACATTCAGATGGATCATGTTCTGTACAAGATAACGGAAGAGGAATTCCTGTCGGAATTCATCCAACAGAAAAAATTTCTGCAACTGAAGTCGTGTTAACAAAACTTCACGCAGGTGGAAAATTCAGTAAAGATTCATACAAGTATTCTGGTGGATTACATGGTGTCGGAATATCGGTTGTAAACGCACTTTCTTCTTCTCTCAACGTAAGAATATGCAAAGACGGAAAAATTCACGAACAATCATACAAAACAGGAAAACCTGTTTCTCCATTAAAAGAAACAGCCGATACAAAAGAAACCGGAACATATATTCGCTTTATCCCCGATGCAAAAATTTTTGAAGTAACGGAATTTAATTTTGACACACTTTCCGCTCGACTTAGAGAATTAGCATTTTTAAACAAAGGTCTCCGAATTGATATAGAAGATGAAACTTCAGAACAAGAACATTCTTTCTTTTTTGAGGGAGGAATTGTTTCCTTTGTTGAGCATATTAATTCTAAAAAAAATCCGCTCTTTCCAGAAGTCATCGCTTTGCATAAAGATGATGATACTTACATTATTGATTTTGCGTGCCAATACAATGATGGTTATTCAGAACAAATGTACAGTTTTGTAAATAACATCCGAACAATTGAAGGCGGAACACACGAATCCGGACTTAAATCCGCTCTCACAAAAGTAAGTAATCGTTTTGCTCAAAATTTGAATTTATTAAAAGATGGAAATCTTTCCAGCGATGACGTTCGCGAAGGTTTAGTTTGCGTTTTAAGCATCAAAGTACCCGAACCACAATTTGAGGGGCAAACAAAAACAAAATTAGGCAATAGTGAAGTAAAGGGAGTTGTTGATTCTGCTATATATGCTTTTTTGGATACATACTTTGAAGAAAATCCCTCAATTGCGAAAAAAATATTAAGTAAAGCAATGACCGCGCAACAAGCACGCGCAGCCGCAAGAAAAGCACGCGAACTAACACGACGCAAAACTGCATTTGAAAGTTCAATTTTACCAGGAAAACTTGCTGACTGTTCTGATACAGACCCAAGTAAAACCGAATTATACATAGTTGAAGGTGATTCTGCCGGAGGTAGTGCCAAACAAGGCCGCGACCGATTCACGCAAGCAATTTTGCCATTAAAAGGTAAAATTATAAACGTTGAAAAAGCACGTCTAGATAAAGTTCTTTCTAATAATGAAATAAAAGACTTAATAACAGCAATCGGCTCCGGTGTTGGCAACGAAGAATTCGATGCCGCAAAAACTAGATATCATAAAATCATAATTATGACTGATGCTGACGTTGACGGTGCACATATCAGAATTCTTTTACTAACGTTCTTTTTCAGGCACATGCTTCCACTAATTGAAAATGGATATTTATATGTCGCGCAACCACCACTTTATAAAGCAAAACTTGGCAAAACACAACGCTACCTAAAGGACGACACCGAATTAAAACAATTCTTATTTGATTGGGCAACATCAAATACGACATTTAAAATTGATAAACATATTTATGACGAAAAAGAATTTAAAATATTACTCCACGATCTTTTAAAGTATGACAAAGAAGTAACAAAAACCGCTAACAATCTTGAACTCCAAAAAACAAATTGTCATGAACTTATTGCTTTTCTTAATACCATTGAATGGGAACCAAAGAAATATGAAATGCAAGAAATCGTAGACAAGCTAAAAAACCATTTCCCTTTATATGAAATTTCAGGAATTCAAAATGAACGACTCGAAAGTGAAAATGCCATCGAAGGTGAAATACATGCAAAAGAAATTATCACATTTAAAGAATTAAAAAAGACATGGGACATTCCTGTAAAATTCTTTAAATCAAAGGAAACAGAAAAGCTCCTTCTAAAGTATATTCCAATTGCACAGCTAGATAAAACCGACTGGTCACTTACTATCAACAAAAAGGATATCTCCTTTGAAAACAAAGGAATCATTAATTTAGATTCAACGGTTGTAAAAGCAGGAAAATCATTAATGACAATTCAACGCTACAAAGGTCTTGGTGAAATGAATCCAGACCAACTTTGGGAAACGACAATGGATCCAAAAAACCGACAACTGCTTCAAGTTACTATTGAAGATGCAATGCAAGCTGATCAATGGTTTACATCGTTAATGGGTGATGATGTTACGGACAGAAAAAAGTATATTGAAAAGCATGCTCACTTTGTACAAAACTTAGACATATAAAAAATAAAAAATCAAAGGAGCAAAAAAGGATGCCATCACTGGCATCCTTTTTTATTTAAGATACAAAAAGCTATTGCGCTAAAAACGCATTAATCAATGATAATTTTGCAAGCTGAGGAGAAAAACCACGAGCTTGTAAATAAAACAATTGGTCTTTATTTAAGTTACTAATCGCTGCACCGTGCGAACAATTAGCTTTATTAGATTTTACTTCTAATTTTGGAACAGTAATAACTCTCGCGTTATCACTCAACAACAAATTTTTATTTATTTGTTTAGCTGTAACATTTTCTAAATTTCTTTCTACATACACAAGATTGTCACTTTTAAAAAGAGCCTGTGCATCAAGAACCCCTTTTATGCAAACACTACTTTGCGTATCGCTCGCCATATGTTTTTGAATTGTTTTAAAAGAAAAACTTCTTTTTTGTCTTCCAAAACAATTACCGTTAACCTGAGCGCACGCACCAGATTCTTGCAAGGTAAACTTCAATGTTTTGTCTACACCAAGAATTGGACAGTTACAATGTCGTTCACATTCTTGATAACAATAAGAAACATTCTTAACCATAGAAAAAGAAAAATTCAAAACACTTTTTTCTTTCAAAATAAAATTTACATCAGAGCGTAAAATTCCAAAATCGGTCAGGTCGTCCACCATGTTGATTGTAATTTGTGCGGGAATGGTTATGGTGCAGGTGACGGAGGTGATGCTTGCAAGGTTTATTTTTTGTTGTTTTACTATTTCAGATAAATAAATTTTCATCCCGTCCCTCGATACACTCGCTTCGCGAGCACTCGGGATGAAAAAAGCTTTCTTAGAACAATCATAATTAAATGTTAAACAAACATCCCGCTTCACGCATTTATTAGTTTTCATTGCCACCCTCCATTTCCATCTCAATAAGTCTGTTCATTTCTATTGCATATTCGAATGGAAGTTCTTTTACAAATGGTTCTATAAAACCATTAATAACTAATGCTTGCGCATCTTTTTGCGTTAAACCTCTGCTCATTAAATAAAAAAGTTTTGATTCTTCAATTGAACAAACGCGAGCTTCGTGTCCAACATTTGTATCTGATTCATTCACATCGATATATGGATACGCATCGGCCTGCGACTCTTTATCTAAAATTAATGAATCGCATTGCACAAATGATTTACAATTTTTTGCACCGTGCAAAACTTTAACTTTCCCGCGATAACTTACGCGCCCACCATTTTTACTTATCGATTTTGAAATAATCTTTGAGCTTGTATTCGACGCGCAATGAATTGCTTTCGCGCCAGAATCTTGAATTTGATTTTTACTACTTGCCATCGCAACAGAAACTATTTCTGCTTTTGCGCCTGGCTCTTTTAAAATAACGCACGGATATTTCATTGTTATTCCGCTGCCTAAATTTCCGTCAATCCATTCGATTAAAGAATCTTTATGCGCAACCGCACGCTTTGTTACTAAGTTATAAACATTTTTTGACCAGTTCTGAATTGTTGAATAACGAACGCGCGCACCTTTTTTTGCAACGACTTCTACAACTGCCGCGTGCAAAGAATTTTGTGAATGTGTTGCGGCAGTACAACCCTCAACATAATGAACTGAACTGTTTTCGTCCGCAATAATCAAAGTTCTTTCAAATTGACCTAATTGTTCAGACTGCATTCTGAAATACGTTTGTAACGGAACGGTAACGTGAACATTTTTCGGAATATAAATAAAACTTCCACCGCTCCACGCAGCACCATTTAACGCAGAAAACTTATTGTCATCACTCGCAACAACCGTGCCAAAATATTTTTTAAAAAGTTTTGGATGTTTTTGTAATGCAGAATCGGTATCAAGAAAAATAACACCTTTGTCTTCCCACTCTTTTTTTAAATTGTGGTAGACAACTTCAGATTCGTACTGTGCCCCGGTTCCACCAAAATAAAGTTCTTCGTTTTCAGGAACACCCAAATCTTCAAAAGTTTTTTTTATATCACGCGGAACATCTTCCCACGACTTTTCTTGTTTTTCGAACGGCTTTATATAGTAATGAATTTCATCAAGATTAATATGTTTTAAATCTGGTCCCCAAGATTGCAACGAAATTGATGCAAACTGTTTTAAAGAATCAAGACGATACGAAAGCATCCACGCAGGTTCGTTTTTTTGCGCAGAAATTTCGCGAACGACTTTTTCACTTAAGCCTCGCGTTGCTTTATAAACATGACATTCGTTGCACGATTTCTTACAACCCATTTTTAACACATACCTTTTTAAAAATTTTGTTAATCGAACGGACCTCATAAAGATATCAAATAGATACAAAAATAGAAATTCCCCTTTTAAAACAAGCATAAAGGCTGCTTTTGCTTTACAAACTGACAAAAAACACATACTCTCAGAAAACGATATCGAACAAATACAACCAATGTATTCCTTAACTGGAATATAACTTTAGAAGGACCAAATTATGGCAATAATCGGAAAATTCTTTAACAATATCGGGATAGGATTCAAAAAAACACACTCTCTTACAAAATTTGTATGGCAAAACAAAGTACTCTTGATACCGATGTTGATAGTTTTAGGATCAGCATTATTTTTTACTCCTGTTCATTTTCTTAAGGTTAGCAATGGAATTAAGGCACTAGCACCATTTTTACAATTAGCATGTTCGTATTTAGCAATGGTAACATTCATTATTTGTGCTAAAAAAATATTCGCTCATGAAAAAATCACGGTTGCTAAGGTAGTAAAAGAAACAGTGCGCGTAGCAAAAACTTCTTCTTTTTGGATAACTATTTTTGTTTTGTATATATTTACGATGATCGGGTTGAATATAAAAAGTAATATGTTTTCTTTTATTGGATCAACCGCCGGTACAATGCTAGCATTCAGCATTTTAACACACATTGTTTATGAAAAAATGAATATGAAAAAATGTTGGTTGTTTATAAAACAATATTTCACCCAAACGCTAGGTACGTATTTATATTTTGGTGCTACATTACTAGTGCTCGTAACAATACCTGTTCTCTTTATGATTTGTTGGAAAGTACTTCTTGGAATCATTCCTAATCTTAGTATTATTACAAATCCTAAAGTAGTTAAAATTGTAATGCTTTCATCCTTTGGAATAGTAGCGCTATCTGTATTCTTAATTATTGGTGCGGCATTTTACGCATTTTTTGCCAAAAACTACAAAGAATTTCTAGAGAAAAACTAAAAAAAGAAAGCCTAATCATGAATGTCGTTTTAAATTTCTTCAAAGATATTGGCACGGGATTTAAAAAAGGACATCAAAGTTTAAAGATTGTTTTGAAAAACAAAAAATTAATTCTTCCCGTAATTTTGATAGCATTAACTGTTAATATTTTTATAATCATAAATTCCATGGCAAAACCCACGCCACACGTACAAATTCTTTTACAAATATTATCAACAATTTTAATTAGCTTTTTTATTCTCAATGCAATGTATTTTACTAAAAAACTAATAATCGATAATTATAAAATAAGAATTATAGAATCATTAAAAACGTCAATCAAAATTGCTAAAAAAAGTTTATTTTGGATTGTTACATTAATATTTACCGTAATCTCGGTTCTTTATTGTCTTAAATCAATATATCCAGTAAAAATGTTATCTCTAACAAAGGCTTTATCATTTTTCTCTATCGGAGCAATTACATTATACATTCTGACAATACTCTTAATTGGAATTTTTACAGCCTTAACATTTGAAAGCCAAAACACTTCATCAAAAATTATTTTTAATAAAGGACTAATATTTGCTAAAAAAATAATTTCTGAAACAATTGGTCTATATCTTTATATGATACTTCTAGTAATAATTATTAATTTTTCGTGTGGATTTATTGGTGGATTCATTAGAGGGTTTATTTCACAAATTATGCCATCAATTGTTCTAGATGGAACATTAGTTAAATCAATTGCCCGAATTATTCCAATAATCATCTTAACCTTTTGGGCATCAACATTTTATTGTTTTTTTGTAAAACGATATAAAGCAATCTCTAAGTAAAAAAACTTTACTTAACCTGCAACTTCAAAACATCCAACTGCTTTGTATCAACTTTTGACGGCGTTTGCATCATCAAGCAACTACCGCTCGTTGTTTTTGGAAACGCGATAACATCACGAATAGAATCGGTTTTTGCAATGGTCATAATAAGTCGGTCTAACCCAAGTGCAATTCCGCCATGAGGAGGAAAACCAAATTCCATAGCTTCGAGTAAAAATCCAAATTTTTCTTGAGCTTCTTTTTTTGCAATTCCCAAAAGATCAAACATTTTTGTTTGCATTTTTGGATCATGAATACGAATGGAACCACCGCCAAGTTCTTCGCCATTACAAACAAGGTCGTACGCCCGCGCAACCATATCTTTTGGATCAAGTCCTACTTCTCCTTCTTTTGGTTGAGTAAACGGATGATGCATTGCATAAAAACGTTTGTCTTCTTCGTTCCATTCAAGAAGTGGGAAATCTGTTACCCATAAAAATTCAAATTTGTTTTCATCAATTAAATTAAAAGATTTTGCTAATTCCAATCTCAAACGACCAAGGATTGTCCACGCATCTTTGTAGTTGTCTGCGACAATAAATAATGTGTCGCCCGCTTCTAATTCTGGGAACACTTTTTTTGCGATACTAAAGAAGTCTTTGGGGAGGAGTTTGGAGATTGTAGAGACCGTTCGTCCCTCGATACACTCGCTTGGCGAGCACTCGGGATGATCGGGTCTATTTGATTCAGGGCGAACGTATTTATTCTTAGCTGCATCCTCTCCTCCTGCAAAATGAATATAAAGCAACCCCTTTGCACCGCATCGTTCTTTTGCAACATCAACCCATTTATCGAGTTCAGAGCGAGAGAAATTTTGTTTTTTAAAACAAACCGCGCCAAGTTTACCACCGAAATCGATAACACTTTTTAAAAATTTAATCTCTGTATCTTTAAACAAAGAAGTCGCGTCATTGATTTCTAAATCAAAACGAACATCAGGTTTGTCTGTTCCATATTTCGCAAAAGCTTCTTTAAAAGTAATTGAAGGAAAAGTTTTTGGTAATTTGTATTTAAGTAAACCATTCCAAATTTCTTTTATTAAACTCTCTGTAATTTCCTGTACATCCTTTTCATCAACAAACGACATTTCCATATCAAGTTGCGTAAACTCTGGTTGACGATTTGCACGCAAAGCTTCATCGCGAAAACAACGCGCAATCTGAAAATATTTATCAAAACCAGAAGTCATTAAAAGTTGTTTGTAAATTTGTGGCGATTGCGGAAGTGCATAAAACGTTCCCGGCTGAATACTGGTAGGAACCAAAAAGTCTTGCGCGCCTTCCGGAGTACTTTTAGAAAGTATTGGTGTTTCCATTTCAAAAAACCCGCGATCGTTTAAAAACTTGCGCATTGCAAACGCAACATAATGACGAATTTTGAAATGCTTTTGCATTTTTTTACGACGCAAATCTAAATACCGGTACTTTAAACGCAAATCTTCTGTAACACTATCTGTATTTGCATCAATTTGAAACGGCGGAACTTTGGATTTACTAAATATTGTTAAATCAGAAACTTGAATTTCATAATTACCTGTTTCTAAATTTTTATTAGAAGATTTTCGTTCAACAACTAATCCTTTAATTCCGATTACAAATTCTGAACGAAGTTTTTCGGCTAGCAAAAATAATTTTTTATCTTTTTCTGGATCAAAGATAAGTTGTACAATCCCTTCCCGATCGCGAAGATCTATAAAAATCAGACCTCCCAAATCTCGACGTTTTTGAACCCAACCAACAAGAGTTACTTCTTTATTTATGTATTTCTTATCAACTTGTCCGCAGTAACATGTTCTTTTCATTTTTTTATTCCTATGCGGTTTCATTACTTCAATAACACTATTCAATAATATCACAAAAAATACATAAAATAAGGCGCCCAAATTTGGGCGCCTTATTTATAAAAATTGAGTCACCCCGGCGATGCCGGGATGATAAGAAATAATTTTAGAATACGTACTTCAATCCAACCTTGCAAAAGAACGCCGTATCTGTACCTATACGATATCTTGAAGAATCAAGACTCGCCTTATCTGCAAGTTCTAATTTATCAAAAACATCACCTTGCATCGGTGCGCCTTTAATATCATTGTAATAAGAACCGGGAACAAATACTGCTATGTTAGTAAACAATGTTAAATCTTTAAGAAGATCGTAGCTCATGGTCCAATTTGCTTCTATTCCCAAAAAGTTACTCGCTGTTTCTGTTGTAGAAGCACATGTATTTAAAAGATCATATTTTGGAGAACGATAATCTTTCCAATAGAAAAGCATGTTAGGATTTATGCTAAAATTATTTTTTGCAAATTTTGCAGGAGTCCATGTAGCACCAAATCCTGCATAATGAATATCACTAAATCCTGCATCTTCTTCTGCTGCTTCGGATGTACCTTCTTTTAATGTTAACGGACGTTTTACTGATCGTTCATCAAGCATAATTATACTAGTAACACGTTTACCTGCATAAAACGTTCCCATTCCAACAAAGCCTTTATAACTTTTATCTATTTCTTCTGAATGAGGTTTTATATCACCTGATGCATAACCATAAGCAACGGCCAATTTAAGGTTTTTGTTTTTCAAAGTATAAGCAGCATCAACAACACCCATCCAACCACGATAATTATTTTTGTATGCAGGTCTAAAACGATTCAATGCATTTTGATAATTTGTACCACTTACAGCATAAACTGCACTGTTGGTGTAGCTACGACCTGTCGTAACAATAGAATCTGTAGAAGAAGTTACAGGAACTTTTGCTCCTGAATTAGTTCCGTCAGCAAAAGTTATATGGCTATAAACATTTCGCAACGAAGCAATTGTTTCAACGCCATACGTAATCATTTCTTGGCTAATTTCATTGCGGTCAATGTTGTATAAATATTCGCTGCCAAAGTTAAATGCAACTTCACCACCAAATTCAAATCTGTTTTTATTATATTCAGCACTTAAGCCGGCAATTCCCAAGCGACTTTTGCTATCCGCAGGTTTTTCTATTTGTTGATCGGAAGCATAATTATAAATAACATATGGTTCAACTTCTAATAAACCAAATTTATCCGTTTCAATTTTTCCAATTAAACGTGCAGAAAACAAATCACTATCTTTCCCAACTCCAGCCCAAGGAGTTGCTTCATTGCCAATATGGTTTTCTTTTACATGATTAAAAGTTTGTCCAAGCGATGAACTTTTTTCTTCTAATTTGGAATAATACAAATCATAAGAAAGTTTGTCTTTTAAAATAGAACCGGTAAGCAAAATACCTGGCGCCGAATAATCTAATGTGGCACTGTTATAAATTGCCAAGAAATCTTTTGTTGCACCATAAATACTGCCTAAAGAAATTTGACGGCCTACTGTGAATTTAAATAAACCAAGTTTAATAAAGTGTAAAGAATCACTATTATTGTCCAGCATTGAATTTAAAGAAACTTTTAACCAAGCATCCTTAACCCATGTTAACGGTTTTCCAACAGTATGCTTATGGCTGCCACATATATAATCACCAACTTTTACATCACTATTTTTTGTTCCCGTTGTCGCTCCAACATCTCCCCAAACTGTTTTAAAACGAACGTCTGTAGATAATTCAATTGCCTTATGCCCAAACTTTTTTTCACCGTAAGCAAAATTCAATCTAGTATCTAAAGTATGTTTGAAATAAGCAATTTCGTCAGGCAAATTGGAATTCAACATTACCGCATTTTTGTAAAACAAATGTTCATTTTTAAGTACACCACCAAATGTTAAAACTGAATCACCACGTTGAATAGTAAGCGGTTTTTTCTCACCAGGAATTATTGTATTCTTAACAACCTCTTCTTGTTTATCATCTTTATTTTCAAAATCAAAAAAGCCACCAGCGCAACTTGAACTTACAACCATTAAGGCACAAACAGCACCCGAGAGAAATCCCCTCTTCAACGTTTTCATAAAACTCCTTCTTGTAAAAAAACAAAAAACCATATCGTTAAAAACCTAAAATTCTAAAAAAATTACTACTCTTAATTGAAATTTGGTTATTCAGAATGATGTAAAAGATAAACTTGAACAAATGATCATGAAATTTTGCTGTTTTGTCAACATAAAATCATCAAATAGCAATCTTTTAAAAAAGATTATTTTATTAAGATTCTTCAGGAAACAATTTTAATAATTCGTAAATGCTTTTAAATCCGACAACAGAACGCTTTGTTTTGGTTTTTTGATGAGCTGAAACTAAAATATTTTCCATGCCAAATTTTTCTGCTTCTTTTATTCGCAAATCCCCGTGATTTACCGGTTTTACATGGCCTGTTAAATTTAGCTCTCCCAATGCAATAGATTTTTCCGGAATTGGTTTTTGAAAATAACTTGAAAGCAAAGCCAAAGCTATTCCTAAATCGATTGAACTTTCTTTTATCGTTAGCCCGCCACTAACTTTAAAAAAGATGTCTTGACTACTTAATTTCACATGAAGATATTTTTCTAAAATTGCAGCAATCAAACTAACACGTTTGTGATCAACTCCAGTTACAATTCTTTGCGGCATACCAAACTTTGATGTTACGCATAACGCCTGTAATTCTAATAAAATTGGTCGCACCCCTTCAACACAACATACAACAACAGAACCTGGAGCATTTACATTTTCACTAACCAAGTAATGGTTAATATCCACAACTTCACAAAGACCTTCCTCTTTCATTTCAAAAAAGCCAATTTCATTAATTGTTCCAAATCTATTTTTAACTGAACGTAAAATACGCGTATTCCACCTATCTTCGCCTTGTAAATAAAAAACACCATCGACCATATGTTCTAAAATTTTAGGTCCAGCAATGTGCCCTTCTTTTGTTATATGACCAGTTACAATAGTTGCAATACTGTTTTCCTTAGCAAAACGCATTAAACGAAATCCTGCTTCGCGCAATTGACTAATTGTTCCAGGAATACTTGTCGATTCTTCTGACAAATAACAATTTTGAATTGAATCAATAATTACAATATCGGGTTTTTCTTTTTTTCCTGTTTCAATAATTGCATCCAAACTTGCTTGGTCTGAAAAAAATAAATTTTCACTTCCGATATTCAAACGATTCGAACGATTTTTCACTTGTTGCAAAGATTCTTCTGAAGAAAAATACAAAACCTTACATTGTTTTTTTGCTAAATGAGCAGCAACTTGTAAAAGCAATGTCGATTTTCCAATGCCAGGATCACCTGTCAAAATAAGAAACGAACCGGCAAGAATGCCACCACCCAAAACTCGATCCCATTCGTTAATTCCAGAAAGCATTCTTGTTTTATTTTCTTCAGGAATTGAATCAAGTTGAAATAACGCAACCTTCGAAGCTGTTGCACGACCAGTTCCACTTGATATATTTTCTTTATGTTCTACAAAGCTATTCCATTCGCCACAAGATGGACAACAGCCGATCCATTTAAAACTTGTATGATCACAATTTGTACAACGATAAGAGGTTTTTATTTTTGACATTTTAAATTGCAACTTATTTTAAATAATTATACAGTTCACCATAAGTCCGTTCACCCTGAGGGATTTTTTCTTAAAAATCGTCTCGAAGGGTTTTTTTGAACGGGTTTTATATTGAGGTTTCTTTTTCTTTTCTCGCAATAAAATGGTTTAGTTGCGCAGGTTTGTCAATTACAAAACAATCCCGACAACGCGCTTCATAAGATTCGGCTGCACCAACAAAAATTATTGGATCATCATAATTGGCAGGTTTCCCATTAATAATACGTTGGCTATGATGAGCTTCTTTTCCGCACTTTACGCAAATAGCCTTTAACTTTGTTACTTCATCTGCAGTTGCAAGCAAAAGTGGTATCACCCCAAACGGTTCCCCCCTAAAATCCAAATCTAAGCCTGCAGCAATTACACGTTTTCCTTTTTCTAATAATTGAAAAATTACATCAATAATTCCCGTTGGAAAAAATTGAACCTCATCAAGTCCAACTACATCAATATTTTTATTTGCAAGTTCAAGGACTTTTTCAAGACTGTTTACGTTTTCGTCAATTGCAAACGCAACTCGTTCTCGTCCTTCGTGAGAAAGAATACATGAATGGTTTGCTGATCTATTATCAATTCGATGTTTGACTGTTAAAACATTTTGTTTTGCATATTCTGCACGTTTCAACCGCCGCATAAGTTCTTCTGTTTTACCTGAAAACATTGAACCACAAATAACCTCTAAACGACCTTTTCCGCCAGTTATGTGTACACTCATTTTTAAAACTCCTTTTTTCAAAAAACTTTTTTAAAAAATAATTTAGGCTGAAAGAAAAGTTTAACAAGATAAATAAAATTGTAATATAAAAAAAGGCATACGGTTTTTTGCGTATGCCTAGAAAGTTTTAAATATTATTTTTTTTAAAATTATTATGTGTTGGGTTGGTCTACTTCCGTCGCTTCGTCCCCATCTTTGCCTCTACGGAACCTGTTTCCTACTGCTTTTATTACTCTCCTTGGGGCATGAACTACAGTCCCAGTAACGCTCTTTACGCCATCCCATAAAGCTCCTGGAGCATCCCTCATAGCGGCTGCTACTCCGCTAGCTGCAGCTTCCTTTCCTTTTTCGGTTTCAAGAAGCCCCAATCCTATATCAATTGCTACACTCCTTAACATCTCACTTGCTCTTGGCACATCTCTTATTGCCAAAGTAAGATCATCTGCAAAAGACAGGCCACCCTCTTCTCTGGCCAGAACAGCCTTAATAATTCCAATAGCTTTTTCCCTTTCTTTGCCCTCAAGAGAAACTACTGCTTCAACCAATTCTTTTGCAAAAGTCGGATCGCCTTTAGCTCTAGCAAAAATACCTTGTGCTGTTGCCACAGTTCCAGCCCTATTTTCTTCATCAACCAACGCCCCAACACCCTCTTTTACAATACTACCTTTTACAAGATGGTAAATCCCTGTAAATACAAGTAAAGAACCGCCAACAACTGCCGCCAACTTCAATAAAAAAACTCCACCTTTTCTTAAAGACTGCCTAGCTTCTGGAGAAAGTCTCGGTGGATTTGAAAAAACTTTTCCACTAATCAAAAACGAATCCAATGCGGATGTAAATTCATCTAATTCAACTTGCGACTCGTAAGCTCCTCTGAAATTCACACTGCTTTTGAAATTGTCCGCAACGTCTTCGTCTTTATTTTTATTTGTTCTTGCGCCAGCCAAACTATGAAACAAAAATTGTGTTAATTGAAGACGACACATTTCTCTGCTGGCAAAACGATTTAAACCATCATCTATCGTTTTTTTGCATTCTTTTATTTGACTTAATACCGTTTCGTTTTTAATAGTTTCATCACTTACATTAGCCCATTTATCTAAATAATATTTCATATTCAACAAATATAAATCACAAAGTGCATCAACGACTTCTCTTCCTTCAGAAGAAACTTCATATAAATCGCTAACATAATTTAAAGCTTCAGCGACTCTTTCTTCTCTTTTTACCACACTTTTCTTCAAAAACAATGTATCAACAACTAAATCATCGGCTTTAATTTCTTCTGGTAATTTTTCAAGCATATTTCTAATTGAAGCTTTTTGAAAAACAACCATATCGCTAAAAGCAACAAACGCCTTATCATGCGATTCCGCAATTAAAAACGTTGTACCAAAAAACATAAAACTAAATGACAAAAGAATGCTTTTTAAAAATTTTCGACTTGCAACACGCAACATATTCAACCTTTTATATTCTATTGTACGATTCATAATGGATTATTTTTATTTTTGATTCAAAAAATACATAGCTATCATTATCGCAAATTATACACAATATTAATATGATTTTTAATCAATAACAAAGGCTTCCAATATACATTACATAAAGAAATACTCAAAAAAAAGGAGCGTATGAATAAATCATACGCTCAGACGGAGGTTACACTTGATGAAGAGGTTCAAGTGTACCTATTAAATCGATACATGTTTTAATGTTATTTATTCTTATCTACTTCCACGATTGCGCCACTTTTCTTTAACTCCACGCCCCCACTTCACAAGTGGATTTGACTCATGTGCTACCCTGGCTACAAATTCTGCTGCTTCTTTGGGTTTGTCACAAGCTACTTGCCAAAATTGTTTTATCGCGCCTTCGGATTGAGGCGAAGCTTTAACATAAGCTTCTACAAATTGAACTGCCGCAGCAGGATTTTCAAGCAAAGCCTCTGTTATTTGTTTTGTGCCCTCTCCGGACGAAGATTGATTTTTAGCCCAAGTTTCTACCAATGGCACACCAATTTTTGCAGCTTCATCAGGATTTTCTTTCATCCATTCACACAGCTTTTTAATCATGCCACCGTCGGCTTCCATATCTTGAGTTAAGGCTTTTGCAAGTTTATCAACCGACCCATCTTTTTTTAATGACGAAGGAATAAGCTTTTTACCCCATCTCGTCAAGGCACCTTTAGCCAAATGGTCTATGCCATATAAAATTGCAATCACACTCAAAACGGACCCTCCTGCTATCAACAATTTCTTAGCAATAGATCCTCTTTTTCCACTAAATAAACTTGGTTGAGGAAAAGAATGTTTTCCATATACAATAAAAGCCTGATATGCAGTTAAAAATTGCTTGATTTCGGCAATAAATGAACAATTTTGTGCTTTAAACGCCCTAAGCGCTTTATTAACAAATTTATGAGCTTCTATGGCTCTTTCTTGCCTATCATTCTCATATCTTTTTGCAATTACAAAGCCCTGAAATAAAACAGGAATTATAATCCATTTAGATTTATTTTTTAAATATAAAGAATACAATGTTTTTTCTAGTAACCCGGTATAATGCGCAACAGTTGCTTGTCCCTTTTCGGTATAACCATCATAATTACGCCATTGTTCAATACCATGTGTAACATTGGCAACATATAAGTCACCAATTAAAGATAAAACATGTTTTACAGAATTTGTTTTTAATGTATTTATATAATTAAGAATAGATATTTCTTGTACATCAAAACTACCTTTTAAAAACAATGCATTTAACTGTTTATCGCCAATCTGAAGATGTGGGGATAATTGAGATATATGTTTCCGTATTTGATCTTCTTGAACCCCAATAACCTCTTCTTTTTTAACTTCATAATTTAAAGCTTGATCAACCCTTTTTAAAGTAGAATCATCGCTAAGAAGAGATTGGGTTAACGTGGCTAAATCCATGTGCTCTGTTTCCGCAGCATGAATAGACATGTCACAAGAAAAAATTATTGTAATCAAAAAAAGACATTTTATTAGCTGGCACCTTTTTTTAACAAAACGATCTAACGATCCTATGCTAAAATTGCGGCTTATAAATAAAATAAGTCCCATGATATAACCCCCGTCATTTTTTACTATAACCTCCGTTTAATCACAAAACATGCCTTTAATATGTATTTTCTCTTCTTCGGCACATTTCGCAACCTTATAACAAGAATAATACTATTTGAAAATTAGAGCAACCGCTCTACAGATGGGACATTACAAAGAAAATTTGTCAGATTTCGCAAAATTTTCGGCTTTTCTAAAATCTTGCAATGTATCGATACCAATAACATTAAATAACGTTTGGTGAACCTTTATATTCATTCCATGATGTAAAAAACATAGTTGTTCCAAACATTCCGCCGATTCTAAATAACTATGTCCCAATATAGAGATATTACGTAATGCTTTTGTTGTATACGCATATAAACCAATATGTTGGTAAAATACCTTTTCAGAAAAGCTAACTTCATCACGATAAAAAGGAATAACGCTACGAGAAAAATAAAGCGCACGTTGTTGTGCATCACATACAACTTTAACTACATTCGACGAAATAACATCTTCTTCCTGCTTTATACGCTTTTTCAGAGTCCAAATATCCGCTTTTTTTTGATCTATATCATCAGAACACGATTGTAACAATTCACCAATCATTTCTGGTTTTATAAATGGTTCATCAGCTTGCCAATTTACCCAAACATCTGCTTTGACTTTTCCTGTACAAACAACCTCAATTAAACGCTCCGTACCGTTTTTACATTTATCGGAAGTCATCACATATCGCCCACCAAAGTTTTTTATAACGCTAGCAGTTTCTTCTGAATCAATTGCAAACAAAACATCATTAAAAAATGTTGTGCGTGTTGCAGCTTCCCAAACCCATTGCAACAATGGTTTCCCTGCCAGATTTGATAATATCTTTTTAGGAAAACGCGTGGAATTTAACCGTGCCGGAATAATACATGCGACTTTCATATCTTTACACTAACATCATAGTTTTATATCTTTGACCAACTGTAACCAACGTTAAAAACAAATTAAAGCAAGATTAATATATGTCAAACAGATACTTACTGATAAAACGATGTAAAAAAATTTCTGGAACCGTTCCGCTTGCTGGCGCAAAAAATGCGGTACTTGCAATTATGTCTTCATTAATTCTAACAAAAGGAACTTCTAAATTACACAACGTTCCACATTCTTCTGATGTTCACCAAATGATTGCACTACTCAAAAATCTAGGCGCAAAAGTTATTTTTGATCCAAGCGAAAAAACATTAACTACCGACACTACAAACATTACAAATTTTCAGGTCAGTCCAGACATTATGAATAAAATGCGCGCATCAATTTTAGTGATGGGACCACTTCTCGCTCGGTTTAAAAAAGCACAAGTTGCACTTCCCGGTGGATGCTTAATCGGCGCACGACCAATTAATTTTCATTTAAAAGGATTTGAAGAAATTGGCATTGAATTTAAACAAAATGGAACTTTTTTAGATGCCTTTGTTAAAGGTCCCGCTCCAAGAAATCCTTCGATACATTCTTCTACGCTAAAAGCTTCGAAGAACACTCAGGATGAGCGTGAAATAAATAAATCCGTTCGCCCTGAGCCTGTCGAAGGGTTTCCACGAACGGAAGACCACCGCATCGTCTTTGAATATCCAAGTGTCGGCGCAACAGAAAATATTATGATGTTTGCGGTATTACAAGAAGGAGTAACAACAACAATTGTAAATGCCGCGCTCGAACCAGAAGTTTTGGATTTAATTGAAGTACTAAAAAAAATGGGCGCCGATATTTCTTGCGGTCCAAGTTTGATAATTACAATCAAAGGCGTTGAAAAATTGTTTACCGTAAATCACAAAATTATTCCAGACAGATTGGAAGCCGGTTCTCTAATTCTTGCGGCAGCAATCACAAAAGGAGAAATCCATCTTCCAGATGCTTGCCCAAAACACATGGATGTTTTTTTAGAAAAACTAAAAGAAATGGGACACACAATTGAAACTTCAAACGGAATTTATTTTAAAGCAACCATGCAACCAAAAGCAGTAAGCTTTAAAACCGCGCCGTATCCTGGTTTTCCAACTGACTTACAAGCACAAATGATGGCTTTACAATGTGTTGCAAACGGAACAAGTGTTATTGAAGAAACTGTTTTTGAAAATAGATTAATTCATGTAACTGAATTACAAAAAATGGGTGCGCAAATTACGGTTGAAGGACAAAAAGCAACAATTCGCGGTGTCGACGAACTTTATGGATGCGAAGTAATCGCAAGCGACATTCGCGCATCGTGCGCTTTAGTTCTCGCAGGCCTTGTTGCCCATGGCCAAACAAAGATGACAGGAATTAAACATTGGCGCCGAGGATACGATAAATTAGAAGAAAAATTAAATCATTTAGGCACGGATATCACTGAAGAAAAATTAAACCCAATAGACACAAATATATCAACAGAAAAGTTAAATCACTTAGATTCAGACGTTACAGAAGTTACCACATAAAATGGGATCTCTTCTTCTTTTCCTCCAACACACAAAACTAAATTACCATTGGGTAAAAAATCTTTTGCAATACCACTCACAACAGTACTATCTTTTTTGTGCACAGTAATTTCTTTATTCAGATAAATTTGATTTGATTTCCATTCTTTATACACTTCCTGATCCGCCCCGCTCATCCTGAGTGATTTTTTCTTAAAAATTGTATCGAAGGATCTCTTATAATAAACATCAAGTGATGCTAGAAGTTTTTTAAATAAATCATCGATATTAATTTGCTTTTTTGTGTGCGCAATTAAACTCGTAGCAATTTTTGATAGCTCATCTTTTGAATCAAAAACATTATTTACATTTAATCCAAAGCCTAAAATAATTCCTTCAAGCTCATCTTCCTGCCAAATTGCCTCTAAAATCATGCCGCCAACTTTTTTATTATTTAACATAAAATCATTCGGCCATTTTAAACCAACACCATATTTTTTGAGAGGTTGTAGGATTCCGAGGGTGAGCGCCATGTTTAGGTTTGTTAATGACCGTTCAGAAAACCACTCAAAGAAATCCTTCGATACATTCTTCTTCGCTAAAAGCTTCGAAGAACACTCAGGATGAGCGGTAATTCCAGATCCCCGTTCGCCCTGAGCTTGTCGAAGGGTTTCTTCGAACGCACTAACAAAAACCGGCTTCAAAAGAACCGTAACCAAAAGTTGCCCGTGATATTGTTTCCAAAGTCGCCCGTCACGGCCACGCGCAACTTCGTGATTATCAGATAAAAAAACAGCCCCATGTGGAGCTGTTTTAATATTTTCGCGTGCCCAATCAAGAGAATTTGCGCACATTTTTTTCTTGTAAATTTTACAACCGATCATGAATAATTTTTCAACTCTCGCTCTGCTTCTCTCTTTAAATCTTTGTCCCGCAGTTGTTTTTTCTTGTCTGCTGCTTTTTTATGTTTTGCAACACCAAGTTCAATTTTCACAAAACCACGACCGTTGAAATACATTTTTAACGGGATAATTGTAAGCCCTTTGCGCGAAATATCACCAATAAGTTTATTAATTTCTTTTTTATGCAAAAGCAGCTTTCTTGAACGCCTAGATTCATCCTCTTTGGAAAACGAGTGAGAATACGGTGCAATATAACAATTCATCAAAGAAAGTTCTGTTCCTTTTACAACTGCAAATGCATCGCCTAGATTTACCGTCCCGTTCCTAAGCGATTTTACTTCATTGCCTGTAAGCGCAATACCTGCCTCAATAGTATCCTTGATTTCATAATCAAAAAACGCACGTTTATTTTTTGTAATTAATTTCATGAAATTTCACCAAAATTAAGTTTGTGACCGAACCGCCTGCTGACTTATTTTAGCATTTATTTTTCTAAATAAACCTAACATAATCGGATAACTTATAATTGCTGCCAAAATGCCCAATATGTTACCACCAATAAAAAATGACCAAAAACATACCGATCCAGAACCAAAAACTTTTGCTAAAGAAATAATCCACGTGGGATTCCATCCAATAACACTATGTAAAAACCAATACCCAAAAACATAGTCCGCTGCAAAAAACGGAACTATGGTCCATGGATTATTCAATGTTGAACCTAAAAGCAATACTGGTAAATTTAATTTAAACAACCATTTTGCCGCTAACATCATAATCGTATGTCCACCAGGAACAGGAGAAAATGATATATATAATCCAATTGCGAATGATAACGCTAATTTAGAAGGAGCATTGTTGGAGCACGCAGCCTTATAAATTATCCCTTTTATTTTTTTCACTATTTTTTTTATCATGTTTTATTCCAATATATTATGATAACAAACCCTTTGGGAAATAACCGCACTTGAAGTATTATGTGTTATTGATATAACATCTTATCATCAGTTAAGTATGATAAGCATAATACAAAGGATAAAATATGAAAAATGGTATAAAAACTTTTTTAATTATAGGAATATTGTTTTCAAATATTACAACAAGCCATGCGCGACAACCACAAACTGTTCCCATGTTAAAAGGATGCATTCTATCTCACCAATTAGACACTCTCCCCTCTTTTAAAGTTTATTTTAACGGGGCACAAACACAAACTGATGAAAACGGACTATTCAGCTTTCCCCTTGAAAAACAACCGGAAGCAAAATATTACATTCTTATTTGTAAAACCTTTGAACATGAATTTGAGGGTAAAAATACCATAAAAAATTTATTTCTTCATTTAAATACACCATATAGATTCTTTGTAGTAACAAAAAATCTAAAAACAGGCATATGGAGAGCATTCGAACGAAAGCTTCTCGATAACACGAAATCTATCCCGGAAAATTGCATAATTGTAACAATGCACGCCAGCAGATTTGACCAAATGGAACATTGGACTTTTGCATCAGAGAGACATTTTGCAATGTTACCCAAAATTGTACTTAGAAATAACCTAGAAACAAAAAACACAAAACGAAGCAAAAGCATTACTAGAGCATCAATCAAATCCGAGATAGATTCACTTGGCGCAAAAAGATTTCATACTGGTGTAAATTCAATCACCCAAAAACCAACCGCCAAGCCAGAAGTCACTATTTCATTAATACAGTAGTAACTTACCTATCCGAGAAGAGAAATCGGATGAAAACAAAATTTATATTTCATAGTTTTATTCTGTTTTTCATTTGTAACATATTTTCTGCTTTTATAATAAATGCAGAAAACAAGAAAGCTGTAGTTATCGGTGCAACTTCTGGCATGGGAAGACAAACAGCAAAAATAATCGCCAAAAATGGATATGATGTAGGATTGGTTGGCAGAAGAATTGAACTTTTACAATCGCTACAAAAAGAAATTCCAACAAAAACATATATCAAACAAATTGATGTAACTCAAGACAATGCCACCGAACTTCTTGAAGAACTTATTGTTGAAATGGAAGGAATAGATCTCATCCTAATCGCTATCAGCTCTTACAACGACACTCATTTTGAAGATACGAAAGAAGCACAACAAAAAATTATTGATGTAGATTTGTTAGGCTTCCACAAAATGGCAGAATTCGCTCTCGGACATTTTAGAAAACAAAAATCTGGTCATCTTGTTGGAATTTCTTCCTTTGAAGGGTTACGAGGTAATGCAAAAGGTCCCATTTATTCCGCTACAAAAGCATTTATTTCAAGATATTTAGAGGGAATTAGAAACGAGATGATTCAAAAAAATATTTCTATTTATGTAACTGATATAATTCCTGGTTGGGTCGACACCGAGGATACAACGCTTAGTAAGCTTCCTCCTACATACTGGAGTAAATTTCCTCATACATTTTGGGTTGCAACAACACAAGACGCCGCAGTACAAATTTATGACGCGATTAAGAAAAAAAAGAAGAAAGCATATATAACAAAACGACAGATTATAATCGCGTGGCTTTTGAAACACATGCCTGACTGGCTTTATAACAAACTGGGTGGATTTTAATAAGTTTTTTTGCTAAAGAAATAATCTATAATCCGTGCGAAAAATTTTTGCTAACTTTTGTGCTAATTTTTTCCCCACTGTACGTTTTCCATTTTCTATCTGCGAAACATGTACCTGATGGATATGCAACTTATTCGCTAACTCTAACTGCGTCAAACCATCCCGAACACGAAAACCTTTGATGGTAACACCAACTTTGCCATATTTTTTATCAAGATCCCGAAATACTTTTTCCGAAGGAACCAGATCATTTCTCGTTCTTCCAATTTGATGTAAATACAAAAATGTAAACAATTCTGCTGAGGCTTCACGTGGAATTGAAAAAGTAATCTTCGTTGCGTCTTTTATTGTGACTTCAATCGAATCATCAGTATGGGACCTTCTCATGTGTTCCGACATAATACACCTCAATAATTTTTATAACTTTATCGCAAACCTGCCAACAACAAACATATGTTGGCTTTCCACGCTTAATATGGCAATGAAAACAATCTGTTTTCCCTTGTAGCTTTCCAAAATTTTTCCAATTTTTTCTAAAAGGACCCAATTCTTCCAACTCACTAACCAAAGCACGAGTTACAAACAAAATACTTTTCGGATATTTATCTAATTGCTTTATTACATGCCTTCTAAAAAATACTTGCCATTTTATATTTTTCATTGAAAATCTCGCCTATAAGCCAACAATGTATTACACATAATATATCATTTTTTGATATACGTAAAATTTATATTAAAAGAAGTTAATTATTCAACACACACTTCCCCAACACATCGAGTTCTAAAGAATCAAACTCGCCTTTTTCATGTTTATAACCCCCGACGAATGCAACCATCGCGGCATTATCGCCACAGAATTTAACTGGCGGAACAACAAAATACTTTTCCCGACTATCACAGTAATTTTTTAAAACGTCCCGTAAATACTGGTTGCACGCAACACCACCAACAAATGTCGCACCTTGTATTTCTGGATATTCATTAAAGCAGAACTTTAACTTTGATTTAAAAACATCGGCAACACACGCAACAAAAGAGCTTGCAACTTTCTGTTGCATCTCTAAATTTAATTTTTCTTTTTCAATCCCCGTCTTTAAATCAAATGCTCCACGTTTTACCAAATCATATAAAACAGCGGTTTTTAATCCTGAAAAACTAAAATCAAACGATTTCGATTTGTTTTTAGTTCGCGGATATTTAAAATAATCTTTAAATCCTGCTGCTTTTGCATATTTTTCAATAAACGGGCCCCCTGGATACCCAAGCCCCAATAACTTTGCAACTTTATCGAATGCTTCGCCCGCAGCATCGTCCAGCGTTTGTCCTAATAATTCAAATTCGCCAAAACCTTTTACTAAATAAAGCGCAGTGTGACCGCCAGAGACGGTAAAACAAATGTGCGGAAAATTTATATCTTCGCGAACAGAACCGTCTGAATTTAAAAAAGAAGAAAATATATGAGCTTCTAAATGATTAATCCCAATTATTTTTTTATTTTTTGCCCATGCAAGACCTTTTGCAAAAGAAAGGCCAACTAATAAAGAACCGGCCAAACCGGGCTTTGTTGTAACGGCAATTGAATCTATATCATCAAGTGTGCACTTTGCTTGGTCAAGCGCATTTTGCACAATTCCATTTATTTTTTCTACATGAGAACGAGAAGCGATTTCTGGAACAACCCCACCATATTGTTCGTGGAGTGACACCTGCGAAAAAACAGAGCTCGATAATAATTGTTTTTTTTCTGTATCAAAAACCGCCGCGGCGGTTTCGTCGCAAGAAGTTTCTATTCCTAAAATTTTTGCCATAATTTATTCTTCTTTTACTGTATAACAAAAAAACTCGCAGTTCTTCTGACAAGTCCTTGAGCTAGATCTAGAATATTTGCAACGCATTCGCCTCTTCCCAAGAGAATTGAGGCTGCCTCTGAACTATCAACAGCTGAGGCAATATGATAATAACAACTATAATAAGTAAAAACTTTCTTTACTTCTAATGTGTACGCTATAATTTGACGATATTCATCATCTTCTTTTTTACTTACTTCTGTTCTTGTTTTTATTCTTTCTTCTCTTTTTGCTACAACTGTTTCTGCATAGTTCAAAACCATACGAACTTTTTCTATCAAGTTATCTCTTACCGCTTCTTTCCCAAACATAGTCTCAATTAAGTCTTTCTTCTCCGCTTCTTTTTGTGCTTCGTGAGCGGGTCTAGCTGTATCACTCACAATCTCATATACATAATCAAATGCTTTACACCTATCTCCGTAACGTAGCACTAATATTGCTACATCTCTTATTGCAGGCTCTAACTCAACATGATCTTCCGCCCCAAACACAAAGTTTGATACCAAAACAGCAACAAACGCAATAACCGTAACAAGCTTCTTATATGTTTTCATAAAAAATTCCTCTTAAATAAACAATTTTCTCAATAATTAATGATAGTCATTGTATCAGAAAATTAAATATTAAAAAAACCGCTTTATCAATGAATACCTGCCATAAAAACAAATCTAGGAATAATTTGACAAGTAACGCAAAGTACTTAATACTACTAAGCATATTGTCGCGGGGTAGAGCAGTCTGGTAGCTCGTTGGGCTCATAACCCAAAGGTCGCTGGTTCAAATCCAGCCCCCGCAACCAATTTTTAATATTTTCTGCAAAGAGTTTTCGTTTATTTTTTTATTTAAATTTATTACTTGGAAAAGTGCTGGTTTTTATACATAATTATCAAGCTGGTTTTTAAGCGTTTGAATACCATTTGTAAACGAAAGGCTATATATGTTTCCTAGAATTCTTCATATTCATGGACCACTGTATATTCGCGGATACGGCCTTATGCTCGCAATAGGATTGATTCTTTTCGTTTTTTTAACATATAAAAACCCTTTCAGAAAAAAAATTATTTCTCACGAACAATTCTTCAATACAATTTTTATCGGATTGTTATCTGGCATTATTGGAGGACGTTTTTTATTTGTAATATTTGAATATGATGCTTTTAGGAATAATCTTCTAGAAATATTTTATCCTTGGGTTGGCGGATTTAGTATGCTTGGAGCAATTCCTGCAGTTATCATCACAGTTGCGTTATTTCTAAAAAAGAAATCCGTTCCTATTATTTCACTTTTGGATCTTGCTGCAATATATGCACCACTCATAGAAGCATTTGGAAGAATTGGATGTTTTCTTGCTGGTTGTTGTTATGGAATGCCAACAAAAGCTTCAAATTGGTTTTCTGTAACTTTTACAAACCCAAACTGTTTGGGCACTATTAATACTCCATTATATCCAACACAAATATATTCAAGTATCGCATCATTATTATCTTTCATACTTTTATATCGTCTTTATATTATTGCAAAAAAACACAATGGTGCTCTTTTGGGATCGGGATTGTTTTTATGCGTATACTTAGATCTCGCAAGTTTATTTCGTTTTATAATTGATTTTTGGCGCGGAGACAGAATTATAGCTTTCAAATTGGGATCACTAACATTTTCATATTATCAATTAGTACCAATTGGAATAATTCTTATTACTCCTTTTTTATTAATTTTAACACACAGACAATACTCCAAGCGTAAAAAATTATGACAATATTTGATTTTATTAAATCTCGACTTTCTATTCAGAATATCGTTACAGAATACGTACAATTAAAAAGAGCTGGCGGATATTTGAAAGGATCTTGTCCTTTTCACTCAGAAACCGATGCGTCTTTTACTATTAGCCCTGATAAAAACATATTTTATTGTTTTGGATGTCATTCTGGCGGTGATGTAATTTCATTTATTGCAAAAATAGAAAATCTCTCTCAAATCGAAGCTGTGCAATTTCTTGTTGATAAATATAACATTGAGATCCCTAGCGAAATCAAACAAAATTTAAGTACCAATTTCAAAACTGAACACAACAAAAAAGAAAAATTCTTCCAAACCTGCGATGCCGCAGCAAAATGGATGTGCAATAAACTTATTTCGAATAAAAACGCCCTATCATACGTTCAAAAACGAAACATCGACTTACAAATAATCAAAAATTTTGAAGTAGGTTATCTTCCTGGCGGAATTCGCCAAATAAATACATTTATAAAAGAAATGGCACAGCAAAACATTCTACTTAAAGATTTAATGGATGCAGGAATTTTGATGGAAAGTTCGTCGTCCGTTTATTCTCCTTATGAAGAACGTATAATCTTTCCAATAATAAATACAACTGGCCGTCACTGTGGATTTGGTGGAAGAATATTTAATGAAAATGATCAACGCGCAAAATACTATAACAGTAAAGAATCTACATTTTTTGAAAAAGGAAAACTTCTTTTTAATTTAAATAAGTCCAAAAAAAACATACAAACACAGGAATATGCTTTTTTGGTAGAAGGTTACACGGACTGTATCGCAATGCATCATCATGGATATAAAAACACAGTAGCAACTCTTGGAACCGCATGCACTATCGACCATTTAAAAACATTAGCCCGCTATACAACGAAACTTTATGTTTTATACGATGGAGATTCGGCCGGCCAAAAAGCAATTTTGCGCCTTACGCAACTGTGCTGGAAAACTAATTTAGATTTGTTTATAGTAAAGCTACCCAAACAAGACGATCCTGCATCTTTTCTAGAAAAAAATAAGGATTTAAATCGGCTAATTGAAAACGCAAGTGATATATTTACATTCTTTATAGAATCTACAAGTAAAAATTTTTGGCAAAAAACCTTATCGGAAAAAATGATTGCTAGTGAAAAAATAATATCAGTAATCGCACATATCGATAACAAATTAAAACAAGACCTGTTGCTTCAAAAAGTCGCGACGATAACGCAAATTCCTTTTGACTCTTTAAAGAAATTATTACAAAAAAATGATTCGTCACACAACTCGCATTTTACAAATCAACAACAAAAAGCTTTGCCCAAAGACGACATTCAAGAAATACATAAAGACATACCTATGCTTGAAACAAAAATCTTTGCGGCATTACTAAATAAACCAACATTACAATTTGACCAAGATTTGATTCCTTTTTTCACAAAAACAATACAAAATCTAGTTTCACTTATTTACAACGTTACACAAAAAAACAATGTCGAAAACTTTAATATTCATGTTTTTCTTGAAAAACTAAATCCAAAAGAACGAATATGGGTAACAGAAAAAAGTATTCTTTTTGGAGAATCTATTGCTCAAGAAACATTTGATCGACTAATTTCACACTTTCAAAAACAAAATTGGAAACAAATCGTACAAAATATTAAAGTTGGTATATTACAAGCGCGACAACAAAACGACACTGAAACATTAGAAAAATTACTCGGAACTTTTTCTAAATTTAAACAAGGGATAAAAAATAAGGGGCTAATATGAAAAAAACTACCATCAAAACTAAAATAGTTAAGACAAAGATAAAAACCAAAGCCGCAAAAGACACGGCTAAAGTTGTAAAAGAGAAAGCGAAAGCCAAAGTGACAAAAGTAGCAAAAGCAAATCCAAAAACAAAGACTAAAGTTGTAAAAGAAAAAGTAAAAATTATAAAAGCCAAGTCAAAAACAAAAGATAAAGCAATAACAAAAAAAGCCTCCCCTAAAGGTGTTAAAAAAACAACGCGTCAAAAATTAAAAGTTACAGTGAAAGCAACTGTTTGCGGAAAAACACCTTTAAAAGGGTTAGAAAAACAGCTAGAAGTTTTAACGGAAAAAGGAATCCGGGAAGGAACACTCACTTTTGAAGAACTAGCTTTATTTACTCAAAAGCACACATTGAGTGAAGATGCAACAAACGAACTTCTCAAAGCAATTGAAACTGATGGGATTGCTTTAATTTCTGAGGCTGAACTTCAAAAACAAGATAGTAATTATCCGACAGTTTCGACAGATGACGAATCTGTTTCTTTTGATGCTAAATCAGGCATACAAACATCACTTGATAGAGCGCTACAAACAGAAGTAGTCGATGAAGACGAAAAAGAACAAGAACCTAAAGAAATAGTCCGAATAAAACAATTAACAGAATCAGGCCAATTAAATGATCCTGTAAAATTATACTTAAAAGAAATCGGAAAAATCCCTTTATTAAACAAAATAACAGAGAAAGTTATTGCTGAAAAAATAGCTGGAGGGAAAAAAGAATCTGCTGATGCTGTTTCACGATTTCCATTTGTTATAAAAGACCTTATTGCAATAGGAGAACGCGTAGAAAAAGATGTTCTTTATCTTAAAGACATTATACAGTTTTCCGATTTCGATGAAGACAACTCCCCTAAATTTGAAGAAGAAAGAAAGCGACTATTAAAAATAATTTCCAAAATTAAAGAATTAGCTACTAGCGAAGACAAAATTTACCGATCATATCGAAACCTTCTCGACAAACCTGAAAAAAAACAGGAAATGTTCGACAAGGTCGATGAAAACAAAAACAAAATTGTAGAAGTTATAAAATCAATAAAATTTTCCAATAAACAAATTCGCAAGTTCGGTAAAAAAATAGAAAAATTCGTTCATAAAATTCGCGAGAAAGAAGAAGAAAATAAAAAACACGAAGAAAAATTAAAATTTTATCGCCGAATTAAAAAGCCTAAAGAATCAGATCTTGAACAAATCGAACTACTAGAAAAATCTCAGCGAATGAACTTGAAACTTATTAAAAAAACTGAATCTGAAACAGGTCTCCCTAAAAAGAAAGTTTCCGAGTTATTCAAACAATTCTATTCCGCTCAAATACAAGATAAATTAGCAAAAGATGATCTTGCTCAAGCCAACTTACGATTAGTTGTAAACATAGCTAAAAAATATATCAATCGTGGGCTACATTTTCTTGATCTAATTCAAGAGGGAAATATTGGTCTTTTAAAAGCTGTTGAGAAGTTTGAATTTGAACGTGGTTTTAAATTTTCTACATATGCAACATGGTGGATTCGCCAAGCAATTACCAGAGCAATCGCGGACCAATCAAGAACTATTCGCGTGCCTGTTCACATGGTAGAAACATTAAACAAAATAAATAAAATTACCAGATTGCATGTGCAGGAAACAGGTAAGGACCCTTCCTATGCAAAACTTGCAAAAGAACTTAATTTAGATGAAAAGAAAATTAAAAACATTATCAAAATATCAAAAGAACCTGTTTCGCTAGAAACTCCAGTTGGTGACAGCGAAGATACGTACCTAAAAGATTTTATCGAGGACGAAAACGAATACACTCCTGTTGACGCTGTAGTAAATGATGATCTAAAAGAAAAAGTTCGCGAAGTCTTAAAAACATTAACTCCTAGAGAAGAAAAAGTTTTAAAAATGCGTTTCGGAATCGATGTTGCTTCTGAACATACATTAGAAGAAGTAGGTAAAGACTTCTCTGTCACACGAGAACGTATTCGACAAATTGAAGTAAAAGCTCTTAGGAAACTGCGTCATCCATCTCGAAGCAGAAAGCTTCAATCATTTGTAGAAAAAGGAGAAACAGAAGTATTGCCGCCAGAAAATCTAGACTAAAATGAAAATTTTCCACCTAATAACAAGTCTTAAAATTGGTGGTGCAGAATCAGCTTTATGTAATTTTTTAGAATATGATATAAATCCAAGCTACAAACATTTTGTAGTTTGTTTTTATTCCGGGCCAAATGTAATAAGGTTGAAAAATTTAAAAATACCTACTTATCATTTAACCGGAATAATTTCTTCATATGATCCAATAGCTATTTACAAACTCGTAAAATTAATATTAAAACTAAAACCAGATGTCATACATGCCGCTCTTTGGTCAGCAACAATTATTGGACGTGTAATTGGAAAAATTTTAAATATTCCAGTCATATGCGATATACACGGAGACTGCAAACATCATGGCATATTTAGAAACACATTAGACAAATTAACGATTTCTTTTCCAAAACAATTTATAGCAGTTTCCAACTCAGTAGAAAGATCATTTAAAAATACTTTTAAATTAGACCAATCCAAAATAACTGTCATCGAAAATGGTATTGATCAAAAAAAACTTTTCGCTAAAACTTTAACTAAGAAACTTCACAGACAAGATTTTGGTTTTTCAGAAAAAGACTTTATTATTGGAAGCGTAGGAAGATTAGAAAAAATTAAAAGTTATGATGTTTTAATTAAAGCGTTTTCTAATTTTTTACAAATCAATCAAAAAAATGCAGCCCACATACATCTTTGCCTTGTTGGGAATGGACCAGAAAAAAATCAATTAGAAAAACTGGCAAAAGAATTAAACATATCGGAAAATATACTTTTTACTGGATTTAAAATTGATTCTTATAAATTTTATCAACTTTTTGACTGTTTCGCACTCTCTTCCCAAAGCGAAGGTTTATCTATCGCAGTATTAGAAGCATTATGTTTTGGATTACCAATAGTAACAACCCACAATAGCAACTCTCATGACGTAATTACTAATGGTGAAAATGGGTTCATAATTCCTTTAAACGATACCAAACTATTAGCATCAATGTTTGACTACTTATATAATAATCCAATTTTAAGGCTCAAATTTAGTGCTAAAAACAAAAATTTGGTTAAATCTAGATTTCATATCGACACAACTGTTGCAAAATATCACGATATATACGATAAATTATTTAAAAAAGCGTAAAAAACGTTTAAAAGTTGATTTATAGCCAAACCTATTTTAAGCTTTATTTATAGTTAATAAGATAACCTCCATTTCCCCTGTCCATGATCTTGATCTGGACGGGGGTTTAATTTTTAAAAAATTATGAGTAAATTTTATAAAATAATTGTTGCATATGACGGAACAAATTATCACGGCTGGCAAGAACAACCGCATAATATAACCGTCGCAACACAATTAAAAAAATCATTTTTTAATGCTTTTAAAAAAGACGTTTCTATTGTTGGAGCATCGCGCACTGACGCAGGGGTTCATGCACTTGGGCAAGTTGCCCGTTGCAAAACAGATTTAGATATCGATCAGCAAAAAATTTTTAATGCATGGAATTATCATCTTCCAAATGACATTGTAATTCGCAGCATCGAAAAAGTTGATCCTAAAACATTTCATCCATTAAAAAATGTTACACAAAAAACATATTACTATCATGTATTTTTAAAACGCCCTCTTCCTTTTGTTTCAAAATATGGTTGGTTCTGGAAATTTATAAATAAGGTCGACATAGAAAAGTTCAAAAAAGCATTACAACTATTTGTTGGAACACACGATTTTGGATCATTTGTAAAAATAGACAAAGAAACATCAACAGAGTTAACAACAGAACGAACGATTGATTCCATCAAAGTAGAAAAATTAAACAAATTAAATGCTTTACGAATTACAATAAAAGGCAAATCATTTCTACACTTTCAAATTAGAAGAATGATTGGCGCTGCACTAGATGTCGCAAAAAATAAGGAACTATCTCTAGATTACATAAAAAATATGTTAATCTCTCCAAAGGCTCAACAGTGCTACGTAAAAGCAAATGGCAATGGATTATGTTTAAGGAAAATAATATATGAAAACCATAAGTAATTTTTTTGCTCACGAATTAACAAAACGAGTTATAACTGGAATTATATTCGGAATAATTTTCTTTGGAACCTATTTTTATAATTCTTTTTTATTTTCCATTTTTTTATTGGGAATACTTGTCATCGCATTATTTTTTGAATGGCCAAAACTAATGCCAATAAACACCCCGCTATTTTGGCTTATCACACCGTGGTATCCCATTCTTTCTGTTGCAAGTTTAATTTATTTAAATCACTCCTATTACGCAATCGATAAAATTATTCCTATTTACCCTATTATTATCGCATGGGCAAGTGACACCGGCTCATTTATTTTAGGAAAAACGTACGGTAAACATAAAATTTGTCCAACAATTAGTCCTGGAAAATCTTGGGAGGGGTTGTTAGGAGGAATTACTTCCGTTACATTATTAAACTTTTTTCTAAAATCACACAGTATTGTGCTGCAAAATAATTTCTTTTTCAAACACCCAATCAGCATAATTGCTGTTTCTGTGTTTTTAGCTGTCTTTGGTTTTCTGGGCGATATTTTTATTTCGTTTTTAAAAAGAAGACAAAACGTAAAAGATACCGGCAACCTTTTGCCGGGGCACGGTGGTATATTAGACAGATTCGATGCAGTCTTTTTCTTATCGGTTATCGTATTGATTCTGTTTTTTCGATAAACTTGATCTCTATTAATTTTTGTATATATTTAGACTCAGCCTTGGGTATCAATAATCTTTTATTTACGGGAAAAAGTATGAATATTTCTATTTCAAAAAAAATATTTTCTAAAATTTTTATTTTCTGTTTCTCACTATTTTTTGTGGGGCATTGTACGGGGATGGAGAAAGAAGAAAAAACAGAAGAAACCGTTACAATTAATTTTGAAGATCCGCGAACAGGAGAAAAAATGGCAATAAATATAGATAGTTCAGAATTTTTCGGCGCATCTTATGATTCCTGTGGAGATTATTTTAGAGATACAGATGTCTATTCAATAAAAAATGTTAGAGTTATCGAAACCCAAAACAATAAAACAATTTTACTTATTACCATCGCTTTAACACATTATCCCGGCAGGCAAGACGAATATAAAGCGCCTATACTTCTTGTCGTCCGTTTAAATTCTGATTATAAAATAGAAACAATTCGAGATAATAAAAAATGCCTTCGATTTGCGCACTCTAAAACAAAAGAATGTCTTGAAGTGCTGACTAATATCGGTAGGTTTCATTACCTTTTTCGCATGCCCGAATCAGAAACAACAGAAGCTAGTTCTGGTTTAATTGAACTAGGTACACACTCTGTTCATCAAGGTATTGATGATAGAACTGCCACCTCCCAAGAAATGATAGCACGATATTATCTAAATCCTAAAACAGGACATGTTCATATAAAACATGCGTTAGGAAAATTTGACGGTAAACGCACAATTATTGAACATGTTTCCCCTCACGCAACAATTATAACGCATAATTCATACGAAAAAGAAATACGTCAACTGCAAAAAAAAATCGAAGAACTAAACAAAGCAGAAGAAAAATTATTAGGAAGGCAACAATGTTTGGATTTATAAAGAAAAAAGCAAAACAAGTAACTGACAAATCAAAAGAAAAAGCAGCATCTATGTTTTTAAAAAACATGGTCAACGATAAAATGATCAATCAAATGATGGATCAAATGGGCGTCAAAGACCCAAAAGAACTTATTGCGCGAATGAAAGCGGAATTAAATAATCCGAATACCACAATTCCAAAAGAATATCAAAGTCAATTAAAAATGTTACTTCCAATGCTCGAGACTAACGCAAATAAAAAATGATAAAAAAGCCCGTTCGTCCTTCGATACAATTTTTAAGAAAAAATCACTCAGGATGATCGGAATTATTTAACATCAGTACAAACGAACAGAAAAAACAAACACAATAGTTCTTTGTAATAATAAATTTAGTTAAAACCCCCGTTCGCCATGCCGTGCCCGGCGAAGCTTTTAGCGAAGCCTGGGAGCCTGTCGACGTGTCCGTCGAAGCCTTGGCGTAGTCGGAATGGTTTCCCCGAACGGCAAACATAGAAAAACTATGAGCAAAAAAACACAAAATATTATTCAAGACTTTTCTAAGAAACTTTCTACCCAAGAACTTTGGTGGTTGTTAGAAAAAGTAACAGGCAAAAGCAAAACTCAACTACTCGCGCAAAAAGAATTGGAATTAACGGAAGCGCAAGAAAAAAAGTTAGACAAATTTATCAACTTACGCATGGACAAAAAAAAGCCTTTGCAATATATTTTGGGCTCCGTTCCATTTTGCGATTTAGAAATTTTAGTTGAACCTCCAATTTTAATTCCAAGACCAGAGACTGAGGAATGGTGTTCGTGGGTGATTGGTTTAACATCCGTTCGTGAAACCCTTCGAGACGATTTCTCGCAAAAGCTCGAAATCCCTCAGGGCGAACGGGATAATATCAAAACATCGCGATTGAACATTTTAGACCTATGCTGCGGAACAGGATGCATTGGGCTGGCGCTTGCAAAAGCGTTGCCAACAGCACAAGTTATTGGAATAGACAAAAATCCGTACGCCATAAAACTTTCTGAAAAAAATAAAAACCATAACAAAATTGAAAACATAAAATTCATCGAATCTGATTTATTTAAAAATATTCCAGCAAATACAAAATTCGATTTAATTGTAAGCAATCCTCCATACATCACAGAAAAAGATTTTAAAACATTATCTCCCGATGTCACTCAATGGGAAGATAAAGATGCGCTGGTCGCGCCAGATAACGGTCTTGAATTTTATAAAAACATAATTTCAACCGCACGCGATTATTTAAATTCACCACAAAATAATATGCCGTCTATTGTTTTAGAATTTGGAATTCATCAAGAAAATAATGTTAAAAAAATCTTAGAACAAAATAGTTTTAAAAATGTTCAAGTTTTTAAAGATTCATACAACATCGCGCGGTGGATTAGCGCGCAGTTATAAGTTTTTTTACTTGCACCCAATTATTTTTCATGTAAATTAAAACTCAGTTGTACAAAATAATCTTTTATTTAAGGGAAAAAGTATGAACTCTTCTGTTTTAAAAAAAATGTTTTCTAAAATTTTTATTCTTTGTTTCTCTCTATTTTTTGTGGGGCATTGTATGGGGATGGAGGAAACTGAACTAAAAGAACAAGACGATATATCTACTCGTTCGGAACACCGTTTGGAAGAATTTACAGTTTATGATTATGATAGCCATGCCGGGAAAAAAGAAATTCACGTTATCACTCCAAAACAGACGACCATTAAAATAGAGGAAACTGATCTCTTATTGAAACTTAAGGACGGAGAACCTGTAACTTCAAGTTCCATAACTTTTATAAAAAAAGTCACAACACTAAGTAAAATATATTTGTTTATTGTAAAAACTTATTTAATAGACTATTACGTCAGATGTGAAAAACGTATTTTTGTTATTGCCTTAGACAAAGATTCTTTTGAAATCTGCAAGAATGAGTTTGACATGGACGCTTCTTATGTTTTAGCCCCTTGTTCTGGATCATATAATTCGCATTCGCTAGAAACAATGCCGGATAAGTTAAGTGAAACTTTTAACGAAATTACAATTGGTGCTGCATTAGGAGATGGAACAAAATATGTTTTAAATCCTCATACTGGTGAAATTGAACTTGAGTATAGCCGTTCTGTTTGCTGGGTAGGGTTGTATTTTTAATCAGTAAAAATAACCGTCACGCCCCACTCGATTAATTCTTTAGTTCGTTTTTCATCATTAACAACATATGCCCCAACCGCAACATTTTGTTCGCGCAAATACATAACAAAACTTTTATTTAAATATTTTTGATTAAAAGCAATCCATCCCGCGTTTAATTTTTTTTCGAAAAAAGCAAACTCTTTTGCACGCTCTTCTGTCAAATCATTTTCATCATACAAAAGCGCAACATTAAATCCTGGTTCCATTTTTTTTAATTCAGAAAGAATTTCTATATCAAAAGAAGAAAAAACAATTTCTTTTTCTCCCGCATGTTCTTTTACACATTTTAATGTGTTATTTAAAAGATCGCGCGGAACTTTTTTTGTTTTTACATCCGCTTTTAACTCTATATTTATAAACAAATTACCAAGCGGCGCACGCAGCACTTCTTCCAACGTTGGAACGTTCAATTTTTTTAATTCTTCGGCGGTAAAATCTTTTACAAAACCTTCTTCATTAGTTGTTCTGTTAACTGTATCATCATGTATTACAACCACCTTATTATCTTTTGATAATTGAACATCAAGCTCAATGCCATCTGCAATACCAATCGCATTTATAAATGCTTCTATTGTATTCTCTGGAAATTTTGAAGAAAATCCTCGGTGAGCAATATTTAAAACATCAAAAGAAAACGCTTTTTTTGAATCTTTCATAAAAAATGTCCTTTACTCTTTTCATTATCGTTTTTCTGTGCTAATTCTACTACACTTGATGTAACAGAACTACATTTGATTATACTCATAAGACGAAAAGGAATAATTATGAAAGCATATATATGCACGGTATGTGGTTTTTTATATGATGATGAATCTGCAGACATTGGTGCTGACGGAAAAATTCTTACATTTGAACAACTTAATGATGAATGGAAATGCCCAATCTGTGGAATTCAAAAAGAACTTTTTGGACAAACAAAATCCGACAGAACTCATGATTTAACAAACGCAGAACGTTAATTTTAAATAATTTCAAAAAAGGAAAGCCAATTCATGGAAGACGATAAACAACAACAAGAAACATCCCAACCTAAAAAAAGAACTTTTGGTAGTTTACTCAAAAACATATTTTGGATTATTCTCATTTTGCAATTTGCGCCATCAGTGTTTAAAAATATTCAAAAATCAATCAAAGATGTAACCGAACCCAAAGACCATGTCGCGCAACTTGAACTAAAAGGTTTTATTGGAAACTCAACTACCTACATAAAAGAAATTCAAAAACACCTAAAAGATCCAACCATTCGCGCGATGTTATTAAAAATAGAATCGCCTGGTGGATTTCCCGGATCCTCGCAAGCAATTTTTAACGAATTAAAAAAGTTCAAAGAAAAAAAACCAATTATAGCGATTGTAGAAAACATGGCAACATCAGCGTCGTACTACATCGCATCTGTCAGTAATCATATAATTGCAAATCCATCTTCTTTGATTGGAAACATAGGGGTGTGGTTAAGTATGCCACCAAATGTAAAAGAATTAACTGACAAATGGGGAGTTAAGTTTACACAAATAACAACTGGTAAATACAAAGCTGCAGGAAGTCCATTTAAGGAATCAACACCAGAAGAATTACAAATGCTACAGTCAGTTTCTGATGACTCATACGATCAGTTTATAAAAGATGTTGCAGATCAAAGAAATTTGTCTGTAAAAAAACATACTGAATGGGCAGACGGAAAAGTATTTACCGGGAATCAAGCATTCAAATTAAAATTAATTGATCAGTTAGGTTCATACTCACAGGCAATAGAAAAAATAAAAGAATTGGCTTCGCTTGAAAAAGAAATTAGATTTGTAAAACAAAAACGTCCATCAAAATTGATGCAACTTTTGGGTGCGGACGATGATTATAATTCTGAGGAATCATCTTTTATTATGAAAATGTCGAACTTTATTAGCAACGTCATTGATGGCGTGGTTGTAAAACAGAGAAGCTCTGCGGATACAATTAATTTGAAATAAGAGAACGCGAGTTCGATATAATACAACAGTTCCATCTTGCATGTAAAAAACTAATTCAAACCCGTTCGCCCTGAGGGATTTTTGAAAATCCGTAGGATTAAAAAAATTGTCTCGAAGGGTTCTACGAACGGTTCAAAATTTTTCTTTTGTTGATATTAAAATAACCTTGGTATTTTTTTATATAGTTTTACAAAGACCGTTCGTAGGACCCTTCGAGACAATTTCTCGTTTTTAAAAAAACTCGAAATCCCTCAGGGCGAACGGGATACATTATGTTTTAATTGCTAAAAGTACCAAAAACTTCTTAAGTCGAATTCACGTTAAGATAAACAGGGTTTTACAAACTTACTTCCTTCTCTCCCCCAGAAGAAATAATCTCTTTATCCTCTTTTATTCCTAAGAATTTAATTCTTCTATAAAGCGTACTTCTACTAATTCCCAAAACTTTGGACGCTCTAAGATAATTATAATTTGTTTCTTGCAAAACAAGTTTAATAACTGAATGTTCAACTTCGTTCATAATTAATGGATGAATGTTGCATTTTTCTTGCCCACCCAAACTACGTACCATCTTTTTTACATTACGAGCTAAAATATCATGTAGCGATAATACCACAGTGCTATGACCTTTCCCGAAAAACGCCTTGGAAATAGTTGCAAAAAAATAAATCCAAAGAATAAAAAGTTGATCCTCTTTTTAATGCATAATCAATGTTATACACAAAACCACACGCGTTAATCAATTCTTTCAATGAGCAATTACGCCAAGATGAATTTAAAAAAGAAAATGGCAACTTAAAAGATATTCGCTTTGCTTCATTAATTTTATTTTGATGTAAAAATTTTACAACATAATATGCACGCCAAAGCTGATCAATCCAATATGAAACCCAAAAAGTTTCTGGATAATTTATACTCATGGAACTCCACAATGAAAAAAATTGCTTTTCCTGCTTTGAAAAAAAATACTGTGATAATGAATACAAAGAACCACTTACTTTACCAAAAACATCAGTCTCATTTATTAATACTTTCATTAAAGGAACATTTGTTACTTCAAAATAACGAATTAAAAAACATGCATCATCAAACGAAATTGCACCGCCATTTTGAAAAATATGCCGCACCAATGTAATTTTTTGTTTAACATTTTTTACTTCAAAAAGTTCTGCCATTTCTACAACTTTTTTCTGATCAACGCGCTGTTCAAAATCGATTACTTTTATATTCTTTTTCATGGATGAAGAAAATTTATAATCATCTGTTACAAACAAACAAATAGTATTTGGACCAGAATAGTTTTCTAAAAATTTTTCGTAATTTCTGCGTTCTTTTAATTTAATCTGTTCCAGGGCATTGCCAAGCCAATACGTTTTGCGCTGTCCTAAAAAAGATTGATACAATATGTTAGTATTTAAATCTTTTAGTTGATCGATAAGAATAATATTTTTTCTTTTTAATAATTTGATAAATTCACAAAAAAATAACAGTGGATATGACTCACTTTTAAAACAAATTACCGGAGCTGAATCCCAAAATGTTTGTTCTTTAATCAATGAAAAAAACGCTTCACTTTTCATGCGAACACCAATCAACGATAAAGGGTCTGAAATAATAATCAATCTGCGAAACGTTTCTCTCTAATAATCTTTTATATTCAAAATCCAAAAACGAACTTAATAAAACAGACCTTTTTGGCTTAGAAACAATAGTTGAAAAATAGAATAATTTCTGAGCTAAAACATTTTTATTTTTATCATAAAGCTTACAACTCACCTTCATTCCAACCCTAAAAGCATATGTTAAAAGATCTGTTGAAATAAATTTATATGCAGGTTCGATATTTTCTATCGATACAGATAAAATAAAAGAATTGTGCGGTTTATCAACAACATCAAAACCAACCCTATCAAAATGATTCCACAATGCCTCATAAACCAATGGTGCAATATTTTCAAATACCATAGCATTCTTTGGCATCTCGATAAAAATTTTACGATTTTGCAGATTAACAACAGAACAAGAATATCTTCTTTCTCGAACACAAGAAGGAAATATAAGCAAACCAGCTAAAAAAAATATCTGACAAAAAAATTTCTTTACTCGACAATCAAAAACAAAAATCATACGCATCACAAGAAATTTTAAAAGGACGGGCTCCTCTAAAAGCCCGTCCTAAATTTGTAACATTAAAAATGTCAGTGGATTCTTAGTTTTTGTCTAAGTCTAAACGAACCCGACCTGTTGATGCATCGTATGCAACAACTTTAACTTTCAATCGGTCATTTACTTTAAAATGCTTTTCGAGATCATTTTGTTTATCTCTCGAAATAGCAGAAATATGAACCAATCCATCTTTACCAGGAACAAGTTCTACAAAAATACCAAAGTCGACAATTCGTCTGATTACACCATCAAATGTTGCTCCAACTTCAATATTTCCGACTAAAATTTTAATCCAATCTTCGGCTTCTTTTGCAGACTCGCCATCCTTGGAATATATTTTTACCATTCCATCATCTGAAATATCAATTTGAGTATTAGTTTTTGCAATGATTTCTTTAATAACTTTTCCTGCTGGCCCGATAACAGCACCAATATTTTCAGGATCTATTTTAAAGGTAAGAACACGCGGTGCCAATTTAGACAATTCACCTCGTGATTCACTTAATACCTTTTTCATCTCACCCAAAATATGGCGTCTACCTGTAAGTGCTTGCTTCAATGCATCAGACAAAACTTCTTTTGTAAGACCAAGTTTATCCTTGATATCCATTTGAATTGCCATGATACCATCTTCAGTACCAGTAATTTTAAAATCCATTAAACCAAGCGCATCTTCTATCCCTAAAATGTCGGTAAGTACCATAATACTACCAGAAGAGTCTCTTAATAAACCCATCGCAACTCCACCTATCATATCATCAATAGGAACTCCAGCATCCATTAAGGCAAGTGTTGTAGAACAAACACTAGCCATAGAAGATGAACCGTTTGATTCAAGAACATCAGCAACAGAACGTATGGTATATGGAAATTTTTCTTGTGAAGGAAGAACGTATTTAAAAGACATTTCAGCTAAATAACCATGACCAATTTCACGTCTTCCAACACCACGCATCGGTCTTACTTCACCTGTGGAAAAAGGAGGAAAATTATAATGAAGCATAAATGTACGTTCTTGTTCCCCTGCAAATAAAGATTCAAATCTTTGTGCATCGCCAGAAGTTCCAAGAGTCAAACTTGCCAACGCTTGAGTTTCACCTCGTTGAAAAACAGAAGATCCATGAGCACAAGGAAGCAACCCTACTTCACCAAGTATTGGCCGAACTTCATTAAACTTACGACCATCTAAACGTGTATCCTTTTTTATAATATGCTCAGGAACATCTTCTTTGAGGAGAAGATCAAATAAAAACATAAGTATCGACCTAGAAATAATTCCTGTTTCGATACTCTTATCAAAATGCTTAATTATAAGATCCTTCAAATCAGACATTACACGACTACTATCTTCCTTTGTTTTTGCAAACAAATCATCATAATAGTTATCAGGAAGAGCTTCTTTAATTTTTTGTTTCCAAGAATCCCAGTCAACTTTACTTTCAGTCTCTATCTTTTTCGCACCAATTTCTTTTTGAATCTCTAATTGCCACTCAACTTGTTTCTTTATCTCATCGTGCGATAAAAACAAAAGTTCTACTAATTCATCTTCAGACAAATTGTTACAATTTCCTTCAACCATGCAAATACCATTCTTTGTACCAGCAACAATGATACGCACATCCGATTTATCAGCTTCTTCATAACTTGCATTAAATAACCATTTGCCATCAATTCTAATAACTTCTACGGCTCCAACAGGACCCATAAATGGAATCTGTGAAATGACTAGGGATAAAGAAGCTCCTAAAAGAGATAAAACTCTAAGCGGAAATGTTCCATCAAATGAATAAACTGTAGATAGAGATTGAACTTCATTAAAATAATATTTTGGGAACAACGGACGAATAGATCTGTCGATGAGACGAGAAGTCAATACCTCTACGTCACTTAGACGACCTTCTCTTTTTATAAAACCACCCGGGAATTTTCCTGCAGCAGATGTACGCTCACGATACTCCACTGTTAATGGGAAAAAACCAATAAAATCTTTTTCTTCTTTTGTAGCAACAACAGTAGATAAAACAACACTGTCACCACGTTTCATAAACACTGCACCATCAGCCTGACGAGCAAGTTTACCAATTTCAACTGTTATTCCAGACCCTTTTAACTCAAACACTCTAGACATTACCACTCCCAACATTTTGCAACCACTAGCACCATTAGGCTAACTCCATACAATATTTACTTAATCACAATTAAGCTTTTAATTTTAATTTATCCATTAATTTTTTATATTCTTCTGGTTTTTTTCTTTTCAAATATTTACCAAAAGATCGCCTTTTACAAACAAGAATAACAAGCCCTCTGCGAGAGTGATTGTCCTTAGGAAATTCTTTTAAATGTTTTGCTATTTGATTGATTCTTTCTGAAAAAAGCGCAATCTGCACTTCACTTGAACCAGTATCTTTCTCAGATACAGCAAACTTTTTAATTATCTTATCTTTATTTTCTTTAGCCAACATCTTTTAAGCCTCTAATAAACACCAAAACTAACATCAATAATTCACATTCAAAACAATGGTAGGCGCGAGCGGAATCGAACCGCTGGCCCTTGCTACGTCAAAGCAATGCTCTACCCCTGAGCTACGCGCCTATCCTCTAAAACCTTAACCTAGAGAAATTTTATCTAAGCCAATCTCCATTTGCTCTTCTTCTCTCGCCTGCTGTTCAAGTTCGGAAATATCATCGCCCAAATATTTTCGCCTAAAAGAAGGAATGCCCGTTCCAGCCGGTATGAGTTTACCAATAATGACATTCTCTTTCAACCCGTAAAGATAGTCAACTTCACCTAATACCGCAGCTTCCGTAAGTACTCGTGTTGTTTCTTGGAACGATGCCGCCGAAATGAAACTTTCTGTGCTCAACGATGCTTTTGTTATACCCATTAAAATCGGTTTTGCAACAGAAACTTTTTTACCTTCTTTAACCATTAACTTATTAACAAATTGCAAGTGAACTTTGTCTACACGATCACCAATAATAAAACTCGTATCACCAGCATCAACAATGGCAACCTTGCGTAGCATCTGGCGAACAATCATTTCAATATGTTTATCGTTAATCTTCACGCCTTGTAATGTATATACCTCTTGAATTTCTTTAACCAAATATTTTTGCAATTCATCCGGTCCTAAAATTTTCAAAATATCATGCGCATTTGCAACCCCAGAAGTTAAGGAATCTCCTGCCTGAACAGAATCACCATCTTCAATATTTAAATGTTTACTTCGTGGCACATTATATTCAAAAACTTCCCCTTCTTCTGTTGTAATAGAAATACGTCTTTGACCACGATGTAAACCTCCAAAACGAACAACTCCGTCTACGTCACTAATGACCGCTGGATCTTTTGGAATTCGCGCTTCAAATAATTCCGCTACTCTAGGCAAACCTCCTGTAATATCCTTTGTACGTTTTCCTTCTCTAGGCAACTTTGCAAGTACATCCCCAGAAGAAACTTTACTTCCATCTTCCACGTACAACATTGCCCCCGTAGGTAAATAATAACGCGCTTCTTCATCCCCACTACTACTAACAACTAGATACGGCTGACGTTTTTCGTCTCGTCTTTCAAGAATAGTTTTTCTGGAACGTTTAGTTGTTTCGTCATACTGTTCTTGATAAGTTACGTTTTCAATTAAATCCGCAAAACAAACTTTACCTGTTTTTTCTGCCATAATAATTTTATGAGAATCCCACTCTGTAACTTTTTGGCCAACTTTTACAACTTGCCCATTTTTAACCATAAGCCTTGAAGCATATTCCAGATCAAAAAGTTCTAGTTCTCTGCCATCCTCAGAAACAATAGCAAGTTTAGCCTTACGATTTAATACAACAAAAACTCCAGAATTAACTTTAACCCAATTAACATCTCTAAATTGAACTATTCCATCAAAAGATGATTTATTAAAGTTTTGTTCTACTAAACCACTAGCAGTACCACCAATGTGGAATGTTCTCATTGTTAACTGGGTACCAGGTTCACCAATAGATTGAGCTGCGATAATACCTACAGCCGAACCTTGATCCACAAACTTTGATGTTGATAAATCCATACCATAACACTTAACACACACACCACGTTTCGCTTGACATGTTAAAACAGAACGAACAGCAACTCGAGTTACGGAAGACTCTCGAATTAATCCAACATTTTCTGTATCAATTAATTCACCTTTTCTAACAACAAGCTTCCCCGAAACAGGATCTATCACATCCTCAGCAACAACTCTTCCAAAAACACGATCTTCGAGAAGTTCTATTATATTTCCCGTTTCCTTCAAATCTGTCATTTCAATAAAGCCAATGGTGTTACAATCATCCTGATTAACAACAACCTCTTGAGCAACATCAACAAGTCTTCTCGTCAAATATCCAGAATCTGCAGTCTTCAATGCTGTATCAGCCAAACCTTTTCGTGCACCATGCGTTGATATGAAATATTCAAAAGCATTTAAACCATCTTTAAAATTTGCAAGAACTGGAGTTTCCATAATTTCGCCAGATGGTTTTGCCATCAAACCCCTCATACCACCCAACTGACGTATTTGTTGACGAGAACCACGGGCACCGGAATCAAGCATCATAAATACAGGATTAAATGGTTTCCCTATAGCATCAGCATTAGCACAAGCTTCTTTATCTTCCACTTCTAATTCGTTAATCATCTCACTTGCAACGTTCTCAGTTGCGCGTGCCCATATCTGAATAACTTTGTTATAACGCTCACCATTTGTAATAGCACCATCTTTGTACAAGCTCTCTACTTGCTCGACATCTTTCTTGCTCTTCTCCACAATTTCAGCTTTTGCTTCAGGCACAATCAAATTATCAATTGAAAGAGAAATTCCTCCTGTTGTTGCTTGTAAAAAACCAAGTTGCTTTATGTTATCCAGAGCAACAACAGTATCATCAACACCACATATTCTACATAACAATGAAATTAACAGGCTTAGATCCTTTTTTTTCATTGCTTTATTAATCCAAGCAAATTTTGCCTTTTCAGGAAGTGCCGCGTATAACAAAACACGTCCAACGGTAGTATCTACTAAATCGCCTGTTTTTAACTTTAATTTTATACTTGCATGAATTCCAACAGAATTGTGCTGATAAGCAGAAATAACTTCTTCTATGTCAGAAAATGTAATCCCATTTCCTTTAGCATTCTTACGACCTTTTGTCATATAGTATAAACCCAAAACCATATCCTGAGATGGAACAGCAACAGGTCGTCCATCAGATGGAGATAAAATATTCTTAGTAGAAAGCATTAAAACTTTCGCTTCTTCTTGTGCTCTACGACTTAGTGGAACATGAACAGCCATTTGGTCACCATCAAAGTCAGCATTAAAAGCGGAACAAACTAAAGGATGCACTTTAATAGCTTTCCCCTCTACCAAAACAGGATAAAATGCTTGAATACCAAGTCTGTGCAAAGTTGGCGCACGGTTTAACAAAACCGGTCTGTTTTGCACAACATATTCAAGAGCATCCCACACTTCAGACACAAGCTCCTCAACCATACGTTTTGCAGCTCGTAAACTTACTGCCAATTCACGACGTTGTAATTCAACATAAACATACGGCTTGAAAAGCTCTAGGGCCATAATCTTTGGCAAACCACATTGATTTAAATTTAATTCAGGATCAACAACAATAACTGATCGTCCAGAATAGTCTACTCGTTTACCAAGCAAATTCTGTCTAAATCGACCTTGTTTTCCTCGCAACATTTCACTCAAGGACTTGAGTGGTCTCTTGTTAGAACCTCTTACTGGTTGTCCTCTTCGGCCATTATCAATTAATGCATCAACAGATTCTTGCAACATTCGTTTTTCATTTTTGATAATAACATCAGGAGCATCAAGATCAATCAACCTTTTTAAACGAATATTTCTATTTAAAACTCTTCGATATAAATCATTCAAATCAGAACTTGCAAAACGACCACCCTCTAAAGGAACTAGTGGTCTTAAATCAGGTGGAATAACAGGCAGAACCTCCATAATGATCCACTCTGGCCTTAAATTTGCATGCAACATCCCAGATAAAACTTTATATCTTTTTGCAATTCTATGTTTTGCTGCTACCGAGGTTGTTTGTCCATAATTATCTTCAAGCTTACGAACTTCAAAGTTCAAATCTATCATTGCAAGAAGTTCTCTAATTGCCTCCGCTCCCATTCCAGCCTTAAAAATAATGTCATCCTCATTAGCAGAAACATACTCTTCATATTCCTGACTATTTAATAGAGTTTTAACAGGATAAGGAGAACTCCCTTGATTCAAAACTATATAACTATCAAAGTAAATAACTCTTTCCAAATCTCTAACGGTCATTCCAAAAATTAAACTCATATAACTTGGAATGCCCTTCAAATACCAAATGTGGCAGACAGGAGAAATAAGATTAATATGCCCCATTCGCTCTCGTCGCACACGCGCTTGAATAACTTCAACGCCACATTTTTCACATGTAACACCACGATGTTTCATTCTTTTATATTTACCACAATTACATTCCCAATCCTTCACAGGACCGAAAATGCGCGCGCAAAATAAACCGTCTCGTTCAGGTTTCAGTGTTCTATAGTTTATAGTTTCTATTTTTTTCACTTCACCATACGAAAGCGAACGAATTTTATCAGGAGAAGCAATACCAATTCTGATAGAATTAAATTGCGATGTAGAAATATATTCGCGGAACCTTTCTAATATTCTATTATTCACCGATTTGCTCCTTGTTTGCCTTGAAAAGATCAACTTGCAATCCTAAACTTTGGAGCTCTTTAACTAAAACATTAAATGATTCTGGAACTCCTGGTTCAGGTATATCATCACCACGGACAATTGCTTCGTATGCTTTAACTCGACCATTTACATCATCAGATTTAATAGTCCACATTTCTTTCAAATTATAAGCTGCACCATATGCATACAAAGCCCACACTTCCATTTCTCCCAACCGCTGTC
>Ga0209045_1000160_pt1 | contig 85448 bp, 46 predicted proteins | sample SaaInlLV_10m_DNA_4_FD_184664 | JGI IMG/M metagenome (GOLD analysis project Ga0209045, IMG submission 184664) | Marine microbial communities from expanding oxygen minimum zones in the Saanich Inlet - Saanich Inlet SI072_LV_200m_DNA (SPAdes) (version 2) | ecosystem: Environmental > Aquatic >...
CGGATCTGAACTTGCCCGGTAGCAAGCGTCATGGTAAACCACACCATTCTCCATACCGGCTCAGTCTCTCTTCATTGTTTTCATAGAACTTTTGACGCTACCCGATCGGACGGAAATCAGGTATGACCACATCGTCGCCTGGCACCTCGAGGAAAACCGCTTCTACAAACTTCAGCGAAGCGGTACCCAACTGGGCAGGCTTCAGTGCGTAAACGACCGCTTGGAAGTCGCCACAGCCCGGGGCAGTGTTGACATCACGAACGACGCCATTCTCGGGCAATGGCATCCCGCCGAACTCCAGGGCCTGATGGTGAGCGTCACCGCCAAGAACGGGTCAATTATTCAGGGCCGTTTCGTGCATTTTGACGCTCACACGGTGACGCTCGAGGCGCCGTTCGCGGGCGTGATGACGCTGCCAAACCAGGAGATTGACCGCTGGGAAGCCACCCCGGCGCAGTTGTACGTGCTGGCGAACGGTGAGCGCGTCCGTGGCGAGTTGCGATACGAAAAGGGCAAGCCCTGGGTCGTCTCCAGCGAAGGAGCGACAAACGTGATCCGCAATCCAGTCGTCCTCACATGGGGCGGGAGTGAGCAAGATCTCAACCACATCCTTATGCAGGAACAGGACCTCGGGGGGGCTCCGGCCGCGTTGCCGGTAGCGCCCTCCCGGAAGAAATCGTTCCGGCGTAGCGCACTATCCGGCCTCGGCAAAGCGATCTGCCACCTGCCGCTGCCTATCGTGTGTCCTGGCAGACCCGAACCACAGCCCCGGGCGGCCCAGCCGCCGGAAGCAGCACGGCCGCAAGCCCAAGTCGTGTATTCTGCCGACGCTCCCGTGCAGCCATTGATCCAGCCCCCGCCCGCCCCGCCCGCCGTTCTTCCCATCGCAACCCCTGTCTCACCCGAACCGACGATCTCTGAGACAAACCCGGCCCCGACCGAATCGACGATCTCTGAGACAAGCCCGGCCCCGACCGAGGCAAGACGGGCACGGCGCAGCATGCTGCCTGGCCTGCAGAAGCTGTTCTGTCGACTCCCCTTGCCCGAGGCAGTGTGTCCGGCTGACGGTAACGTACGCCCGTTGCCCCCGGCCCCCGAAATGCCGTTCCTGCGTTTGGGAACACCCCGCCATAACGTTCAGATCATTTTCGTCCAGGGCGCCCCCACCGTCGTGCGAGATGTGCTTCGCCGGGTTGACGACTGGGCGAATGTACAGCTGGCGTTCCAGGCCGGTCCCGTGTCCGACGAGGAGATCGAAGCGCTGCGGCAGATTCTGGTCCAGGCTGGGCGAGAAGCAGGATACGTCCTCGCGGAGGTTGATCACGTGACTGGGGATTTCCCTCAGGAGATCCTGACGTACAACGTTAGAACCGGGGGGATCGGCGATGTCCAGGTGTCCGGCAACCGGCACTACTCTGAAAAGCAGATTGTGCGCAATCTCGGACTGGAGAAGGGGACCCCCTTCAACTACACGACCTTCAGGGAGGACGTCAAGACTTACAGTGTCAATTCGGATGTCAAAGTGGATGTGACTCTGGACCCCAAGACACGCGCCGGCCAACATGAGGTCGATGTGGCCGTCAAGGTTCAGGACAAGCTGCCGATACACGGTAGCGTGGAATTCGCCCACGAGGCATCGGGAGCTGGGAGCGACCAGCGTGTGCGCACGACGATCGAGCATCTGAATGTGACCAAGGCGGATGATCAACTCAGCGCGCAATGGACCACTGATCCCGGCAATATCGATGAAATCAACGCCGTATCAGCCAGCTACCGTCGACCGATCGGGAGTAAGAACGCGGTCAACGTCTACGGCGGATGGTCGGAAGCCGATCTGAACGATGTGCTGCCGGAACTCGACATCCACGGCACAGGTCATTTCGTAGGGATCCAGGCAACCAGGGCTCTTAGGAAGACGCCGCGTTACCGCATAGATGGGGCGGTGGGAGTCCTCCACCAGAGCCTGGAAAACGCGCTGGATTTGGCCAATATCATCTACGACGAGCAGAATGTGAGACTCACTCTTCCAGGCGTATCGCTCTCCTACGCGGATCGCGCGTTCGATCGGCTGGGAGGCCGGAACGTGGCGTCTCTATCTCTGTTGGGTAACGCCGCCGGCGCTCTGGGAAGCTCAGACGAAGAAGAGCTGCGCCGCAACATGCCGAACGCGGACGGTGACTTCCTGATTGCGAAGGCGGAGTTCGCCCGCCTTCAGAAGCTGTTTGACACGCGTTCGTCGCTCTTCTGCCGGCTCAACGGCCAATTCACCGATGCCACGCTTGTTCCCGCCCTGCAGAAAGCAGTCGGCGGGGCCGACGAACTGCGCGGCTACCTCAACCGCGAGTTCTCCGCGGACTCGGGGCTGTCCGGCACGGTGGAGCTGCGGACGCCGCTGCTCCAGGACTTCATTCCCGGATTGGCGCACACGCCGGAGTTCCGCAATGCGTTACCCCGCCACTGGAGCTGGCACCAGCTCCAGTTGCTGTCCTTCTTTGACTTCGCCTATCTGTCACGAAACGACGGCGTCATCGGGTTGGATTCCACTGAGGCCTTTGCCAGCGCCGGGCTTGGGCTCCGCCTGGCTCTTTCGCCCTATTCAGCGCTGAAACTCGACTATGGAATGCCCCTGAATGAGACGGATGCGTCGCCGGGGTCCGGGCGCGGCTATCTGTCGCTGCAACTGCATTTCTAGCGCCCCCGTTGGACCTCGACCGTCGGAACCGTGCGTTGAAGCACGATAGCAGATCGAACACTAAGCCCGGTGTAAAAGCTGCGGGCGGAGCAACCCAAGGTCGTGACGGCCCTGGGAGTGCCCTGGACAACTGGTTGCCTTGGGGAGCCCAACGCAACGTGTGCGTCGAGCCAAGGCGAGAGAGAGGATCCTAGCTATGCACAACTCGTCAACACTGAAAGCCTCGAGGGCGTCCGTGCACGGGCGTGTTCTCGCTATTGTGACGTGTGTCAGCCTGCTGTTGGGGCCCCAGGGATGGGCAGAAAATTTGCCGACCGGGCCACAGGTCGCGCACGGGCAGGTGACGATCAACAGGGATGGGGCCGCCTTGCTGATTCAGCAGTTGACCGGCAACGCCATTATCAACTGGGAATCGTTCAGCATCGGTCAGGACTTTGGGGTCTACCTGAACCAACCTTCCACGAGAGCGGCCATGTTGAGTCGTGTCACAGGCGGTGACCCCAGCAGCATTTTCGGCCTGCTCCAGGCAAATGGCATCTTCTATCTGGTCAACCCGAACGGTGTCTATTTCGGGCCGACAGCATCAGTCGACGTGGGTGCCCTTATCGTCTCCACTCTGGGTATCTCAGACGCCGACTTCCTGGCCGGCAAGAACAACTTCGAGGGCGTGTCGAAGGCTCAGATCACGAACGATGGTTCTCTGGCGGCGCTCCAGAGGATCCTCCTCCTGGCGCACGGAGTCAAGAATCGCGGTACGGTCAAGGCACCCAACGTCGCCGTGGCCGCCGCGAACAGCGTTGTTGTCGATCAGGTGGCTGGAAGCACCATCCGCCTGAAGCTTGACGGCCTGCGTGGCGAAGCCGTGAACGAAGGCACGATCGATGCCTCCGGCAGGGAGGGGGGGCAAGTCACGATGCGCGGGCAAAACGTGGTTCAGTCCGGGACTGTCAACGCCGATGGCAGTCGAGGAAAGGGCGGGGCCGTGTCCCTGACGGCCCCCGGCAAGATCACCCTGGGCTCGGGCAGCACGACAACCGCCAATGCCGGAGAGACGGGCAACGGCGGAAGAGTCGTGGCCTTTGCCGATGACACGACCGACTTCCAGGCCGGTGCCGTCGTGGCGGCAAAGGGGGGGACACTGGCCGGTGACGGGGGCTTCCTCGAAGTCTCGGGAAAGACCGTCTACATCGCGGGTCGCCCCGACGCATCGGCGCCCAACGGCAAGCCCGGCACCTTCCTCATAGACCCTACCGACATCAGCATCGTCAGCTCAAACGGGATCCTGACCGAGATCACAAACAACAATGACGGAACGTTCACGGGCAACGACGATGCGAACAAAGTGCTCGACACCACAATCGAGAGCCTGTTGAACAGCGGCACATCCGTGACCCTCGACACCTCGCTGTCCGATGGCAGCGGCGGCGGGCCTGGTGGTGCGTGGTCCGGCGACGGCAACATTGTCCAGGACGCCAATGCGGTCATCGATTTCGGCGGAACGGGCCTGCCCGTAACCTTGACTCTGATCGCGGATCAGGACATCGTGCTGAATGGCGGCGTCTCCACAACGGGGGCCACAACCCCTCTGAACATCTCCCTGCAAGCTGACGCGAACATCGACATCAACGCACCCATCGCCACGAATGGCGGCGCGTTCACGACCTTGAGCCGTGGCTTCGACAACACCGGTGGCCCTGTGACGACTGTCGGCCTTACCGCCAGCGGCGCCGTCAACTTGGACGGCCGCGACGGCATCGTCCTTGTCGGTGGGCTCATGAATACGACGGGAGGCACGGGAGAGATCACCTTGACGGCGGGGGAAATACAGCTGGCAACTGCGAACGCCCTTCAGACGGGCTCGGGTGCCATCACCGTCTCTGCTCCGCTCAAAATCAACAGCAACTCGACCATGACCACGCAGTCGGGGACGGTCAGTATCGCCCAGGGAGTGACGGGACAAGGCCTGACGATCGCGGCCGGCACGGGCACAGTCGCACTGAATGGAACCGTCAACGTCGCGTCTCTGGCTGTGACCAGCAGTTCCGGCGTGGATGTCGCTGATAAAGTAACCGGGGGCGGCCACCTCTTATTGGTCTCGACTGGAGATGTCCGAGTGCAGGACGATTTCCGGTCAGCCATGGGCAACATCACCATCGCCGCAGGTGGCGATGTGACCCAGACAGGTGGCGGCATCCGTACCACCGATGGCCAGATTGCCATCAGTGGTGACAACGTCACGCTGATCGACGTCGACGCGTACGTCATGCCCGAGGTGACTCCGGTCGACGTTACAGCGCTCAGCATCACCGCAGCCGACACCGCCACCCTGGCCAATGTCGGAGCTACCTTTGCCCAGAACCCCAACATGAACGGGATCATCGTCGCCAGGGACCTGGCCGCTGTTGGGAACGTCAGGGCAGTCAATGACCTAACGGTGACCTTGACCAATGCCCTGACCATCACGAACAACGCAGAGGTCCGAGCCGACAGCAACACAGGCTATTCGGGAACACTCACGGTGACCGCTCCGGGAGGGATTGATGCGGAAGCCGGAACCGGGCTTCGCGGAGCCGAGGTGGATCTCAGCGGCGGCGCCATGGTCGTGGACGTGATCACCGCCCACGCCGGCGGAGGAACTTTGAGGGTCAATGCCCGGGAACTCACGATCAACGGTACAGCAGACGGTGGCGGCGACGTCGACATCACCACCACGGATAACCTCTCCCTGGTCGGAAGCGTCCACGGAGTCGGCGATATCACCCTGACATCTACCAACGGCAGTGTCCTCGACGATGGTGATACCGACCCCGACATCGAGGGCAACGGCGTGGGCACCACGCTCACGCTCAACGTCGCGCACTGGGCCGGGCGTACGAAAGACAACGATGTGGCCGAAGACCCCGGAGACGGACCGGTCGACACGCACACGGGATCGATCAAAGACATTCTCGGAAATGCGCTCGAAACCGAAGACATTGGCACACTCGTAGCCATAGCCACCGGCGAGCGAGGCGAGATTGCGGTTGACAACTCAGGGGGCACGGAGCTGACGATCGGCGCCGGCACGACGGTGGGCGCCGGCAAACGTGCCGTGCTTTGGGTGCGCAACGACGCGGGGATTACTCTCGAAGGATGGAGCCTCGACAGTCGTGACAACGTCGCGCTGATTGCCACCAGCGGCGATGTGGTCGTGCCCAACACGGATCACGTCCTCGACGCTGATGGCATTCTGACCGCCGCCGACCTGACCGGGGCCCGAACACTGCGCCTTGAAGCCCCCGCCGGATCCGTCCTCGATGATACGGATGGCCTGCTGAGCGTGGTCGCCGAGCGACTCATTCTTGAGTCCCAAACTCTGAAGGCGGGGGATGTTGACGGCACCGACTACGACCTGCTGACCGTGCTCTCCTACGGGGCTGCGCCCGGGAAGCTGGACGTCACCCTTACCAGCGCCGGTCAGAACCTGCGGTTGCTGCAGGCGAACCGCGACGATGGCACCGGTGCGGCAGCGGCAGCGAGCCTCAAGATCACTGACCTGACGGGTGATGGAGACTCCATGGTCATCAACGGCAGCACCACGGCCGAAATCAACGTGAGCATCCTTAACGGCACCAGCGCTGCAGTCGACGGCGCCGGACTCACCATCGAAGACAGAGTGTTCAGCGGTGATGGCGACATGACGTTCAGCATTGATACCGCGGGGAGCCAGGACAGCGGCTATATCGAGATCGCTCCGGGCAGCACCATCTCAAGCGATGCGTCCGATGACGATGGTGGCACGGGGCCCAACTACGGCCCCGGAGTGATCGTCTCCGGGACGGTGCACTCCAACTCGGGCGAAACGCTGACCTTCAGCGCGCCGCCGGGCAACCCGATCACGATCAACACCCCCGTGGGGAACGCCACATTGGACCCGTTGGGTGACAACGTGATCATCACTCCCAACGGCAGGGTGACCGCCGCCGGCGACTTCACCATCCGCAACGCCCGGCTCATCGACATGCAGAGCGACGGAACCAATCACGCGGCCATCGCTGCACCTGGCGGCAATGTGAACATCGAGGACGCCGTGCGTTTCGTTATGGCATCGGGTACGAGCATCGTGGCCAACGGCGATGTGAACATTGGGCAGGGGGCCGGCAACGATATTCTCGAACTGGATTTTGCCCCAAACAGCAGCATCACCGCAGGCGGTTCCATCAATGCAACCGTGCTCGGGAATGCAGCGTTTGACCAACTCACTGCCGTGACCGCGGTCAATCTGACCACGGTCGAGGGTGCGGATCCGGGAACATTGCGCCTCAACAACCTGATCAGCGTCCCGGGCGGAACGGTCACCCTTACCTCCGGAGACAATATCATCCCCGGGCCTCTGGATCCCGACATTGTGGCCGGCACGGCGAACCTCAACGCCATGTTCGGCATTGGCGGCATCGGCAGCCCGCTCCAGCTCCTGGGCACCACGCAACTCGACATCGACAACGGCAGCAGCAGTGCCATCGTCATCGATAACACCCCGGGCGCAGCTGTGACCGCGTTCGAACTTGACGCTGTGGGTAGCCCGGTGACTTACACACAGGACGGCCAGCAATTGACGATCACCGGCAACGGTATCGACACCGACGGTGGCAGCGTCACCATCGCCGGTCCGCCCTCGAACATCCTCATCGCCGCCGACGTGGACGTCAACGCGGGCAGCTTCACCACGGCACTCCCCAACGGTACGTTCGTGCAGACGGATGGCACCGGCACGATGACCGCGTCAGGCGATGTCAGTATTCAGGCGACAAGCATTCTCTTCGACCAGATCGATGCGGAAGCCAACAGCGTCACCCTCCAGTCGGCAGCCGACATCGTGGAGGATGGAGGCGGAGATGCGGCGGTCGACCTCGTGGGCGGCGTGATCGCGCTGACCGCTGACGACGAGATCGGCAGCGCTACCGAGCCGCCGGGCGGCATCGAGGTAAACGCGTCCACTCAGGTCGATGCCACCAGTGCCAATTTTCTGGGGCTGAATGCTGCGGATGACACAGCCACCGATGTGGATCTCCGGATAGGCCTGATCCAGTCGACCGCCGGCGACGTCAGCCTGACAGCCGAAAACGCCGTGATCGACACCAATGGTGCGGGCGTGGTCGACGTCGCGGGAGGGAGCCTGACGATTGCCTCCGGCACCAGCGCCACGGCCACATCCGCCAACGTCGATCTGGACACCAATGTCGATACCATCGCGGTGACCGCATCCACGGCCCCCGGGGACGTTGTTATTGACCAAACAACCGATCTGGACGTCGCCGGCATCACCACCGATAATGGCGCGGTCACAGTGACCAACGGAGCAACGCTGAACGTGACGGGCGGGATCGACGCAAATGCCACCCCGCCCGTGAGCGGAACCGTGACGCTGACTGCAGCGACAGCCGTGACCGGCACGGCCGGCGGAACCGTTGAAGGCGACGACGATGTCCTGATCACAGCACCAACCGTCAACATGGGCGGGGACATCACCTCCACCCTGGGCAACGCCACCGTAACGGCCACAACCGGTGACGCCACGACAGGGGGCATGACAGCCAACGAGAACGCCAGCGTGAGCGGCCAAAACGTCACCGTCGGGGGTGACATCCAGACGACGAGCGGCACGGCCACGGTTACCGCCACCACAGGAACAGCCGCCCTACAGGGCATCACGGCGGGCAGTGATGTGACCGTCCTCGGGCCAACGGGTGTAACCGCAACGAACCCGATCCAGTCAAACAACGGCTTGGTCCAAATCATCTCCACGAACGGGCCGGTTGCGGTTGATGACCTGACGGCCATGACCACGATCGATGTGCTGGCTGCCGGGACCGCCAGTTCGGGCACGCTGCTCGCCGGAGGAGACATCACGATGGCCGGGACCAGCGTAACCGTTGACGGCGATGCCACATCGACCAACGGCCAAGTCCTGATGAACCCCAGCGCCACAAGCCTCACCATCACTGGGACGACCACTGCCCAGAGCATCGACTTCCAAGTCCCCACTGACGCCCGCGTGGGCCCCCTGACCGCCACGGCCGGGGCCGTCGAAATCACGGCCGGGGGGCTGATCGACCTGAACGGGGACATCACGACGAACGGCAGTCAGCCCACCACAATCACAGCCAATGGCGGTGCCCTGACCATGGCAGACGGCACACTCCTGGACGCCGACAGCGGCAACGTTGAACTCACGGCTTCAGGTGACGTCGCGCTCAGTCGGGTCAGGACGACGGGCCCGGTTGTCACGGTCGCTTCCAGTGGCGGCGGCATCGTCGACAACCTAACCGGCGAGGGCCCGAACATCGTCGCGATCGCCGGAGCCTTGACACTGAATGCGGCTACGGGTGTGGGTGGCCTGGGAGACCTAGACATCGACACCACTGTGGCAACCGTCAGGGCAATGTCGTCGGGTGCCGGCGACATCGGCGTCCACGATACGGACGGTCTGGATGTGCAGCTGGCAATGGCAGCTGACGGCTCGGTCAGCATGACGTCGCAGAACGGTGACATGAACGTTTCCGGTCCGGTCACGGCCGACGACGCGGGAGCGGATGAAGACCACGATGCCTTCCTGAATGCCGGCGGAGACATGGCGATCAATGCGCCGGTGACGGCGGACCGGACTGTCGTTGCGATGGCTTACGACAACATGACGGTCGCCAACATGGTCGGCGGCTCCGGACGCATCGAGTTGCGGGCAGACTGGGACTTTGACAGCGGCACCTTTGACAGCGGCGCTGGAGTTGGTGTAGGCGCCCTGACTCAGGCCGGCGGCGTCATCGGCACCGGCACTGAGGAACTTGTCGCCGTCGCAGCGGACGGGATCAGTCTGATGGGGGCGGGAACAAGTGTCACGGCCCTGCAGGCCATCAATGGCGACCCGGCCAACGCGGCAGCGGCGTCCGGGAATATCGCCGTGATCAACGGCGGGGCAGGCGGCGAGCTGGCGCTCAACAATCTCGACCCGGCTCTTCCCTATGCGATACGCAACTTCGCTGCGGACGGAACGGTGACGATCAACGTCGACGCGGCGTTGACTGCCAACCACCGCGTTCTGTCACAAGACGCGATCTCCCTGGTGTCCGCGCTATCCTTCACGCAGAACGACAGCGGCGTGGCGGCCGACGGAATGGCCACGTACGAACCAAACGCACCAATCCACATCCTCTCCGGTGACGACATCGGTGTGTACGCCGCGGCGACCATCCCCACCTACTACTCAATTGCCGCACACGGGGCGGGCTCCGATATCCAGCTCGATGCGGCTAACGACGTGAACGTCTCCCAAGGCGGCGTGGACGCCGCTGTCTACGCCGGTGGAGCCCTCACGTTCACCGCCAACCGGGACATAAACGTAGGAGACCTGGCCAGTGGCAGTTCCGGACACCTGCGGACGGGCGCCGGCGACCTGGAGCTCGATGCCGGCAGCAACGTCAATGTCAGCGGCAACACGCAAGTGACGGTCGACGGGGCATGGAACTTCATCGGTGACGCGGACAGTGGAGCCTTCACCATGGCCCCGAACACGCTCATCAACGCCGACACGGGAACGGCCGCCCTGAGTGCCGATGCAGATGTCACCCTCGGCAGTGTGATGACCACAAACAGCACCGGCGATGCCGTCCGCATCACCTCGCGGGACGGCGGCATCTACGGCACGGCGCCGCAGGTCGATATCATCGCCGATTCACCAGGTGCAGTCACCACGCTCACAGCTGAGCAACACATCGGCACGGTTGCGCAACCCGTGACCAGCACCATCGACATTCTCGACGCATACACCGAAAACGGGCACATCTACCTTCAGGAAACCAACGGATTGGCGTTGCGGGACGTGCAGGCCGGAACAAACGCTGTTGCTCCGGGCAATGGAGACATCACAATCCGTACGCTGACCGGAGACGTGCTGGCCGGATACGTGATCGCTGCTCAGGATGTGGTCAACATTACAGCTGACGTCGGCGCGATCGACGAATATGGACAAGATGCCCTCCCGCCGAACGATGTCGCGGACGTGATCGGCGCAACGCTCAACCTCGTCGCCGGCGACCACATCGGACAGAAGGCAGCCGTGCTCGAAATCGACGCATCCACGGAAGCCAACGCAACCAGCGGAGGTGCCCTGGGCCAGGACATTGTCATGACCGACACGATCGATGATCTGCCGGTCGGCACGATCGACGCCGGACTGGCCGACGTGGTGCTGATCGCCGACGACAGCCAGGATGGCGGCGGGGCGGCAGCCATCACGGACGCGGTTGACGGCAATGTCGACATCACCGCCGCCGATATGAATCTGACCGCCAATACAGGCATCGGTAGCGGCTCCATTGGAGAAGCGACGGATCTTGATGTGAACGTCGAGACGCTGACCGCGCGCGTCTTGGGCGTGGGCCCGATCAGCATCGACGAAGTCGACACCGCCATCATCACCCTGGCCCGGACAGCAGACGGGAATGTAGACATCCGGGGTGGCTTTGCCGGCGGCACGGGGAGCCTTCTCGTTGAGTTGGTCGATGCCGACCAGTCACCGGGCGATGATGTGGTACTGCAGGCCTGGGACGATATCCTCGACAACAACAACGACTTGGCGACTAACGTGTTCTCATCTGGTGACACGACGCTGAGTGTAGCGGTAGGCAACATTGCGGTGCCCGACAATCCTCTGGAGGTGGTCGTGGGGGAACAGGTTCTTCTGGAGGCCTTGGACCCGCAACCGCGTGATGACAACTTCTGGGCCGTCCTCACCGGCTTGGCGGGCGGCGACGAGACACCAGACTTCGTTGAGTACATCGGCGTGGGACACGAGCCCCCTGCCTACGTTTTCTGGAACGGTGACATCATCGGCGGCCGGGAGGCACAGCTGCGCGAGTTCCTCATGCAGAAGACCGAAGGCTACCGCATGGGTCATCCACTGGTCCACACCCCTACCGCGTTCCTTCAGCTCGCCTTCCAGCCCGCCGAGATGGCTGTTGGTTCGTACCGGCACGGCGCCGTGCCTTTGCTGAGCTTCCGCAGTGCGGCAAGTACGCTGAGCGGCATGGGAAGGGGTACCGAGACGATCAACGTTCCCGGCGTGGGAGAAGCCCCATTCGTCTGGAACTTCCGGGCTCCACGTCCCGCTCCGGAACAGTTGGGTGCGGCCCCCCCCGTTCCAGACGCTGATGAGGCAACGATGTTCTGGCGGAACATTGCCGAGTTCCTGCAGCCATCGCCGAAAAACGAGGCGCCAAGCGACATTGCCTGGGATGGGCTTGAGCTACAAGCCGCTGTGGCTGGAACGAAGCGGACGGCGGAGAACAGGGAAGAGGCCAGCAACACAGGTGCGCGGGGGAAGACAAACATCCGCAGCCGATTGCTGCTCAACTTTGGACGTTCAGCGCCAGGCGAGCCGCAATAGATTCGGGATTATAGATCGGAGATGAGTGTCATGAGACTGCTGAGCATCCGTCTTGTCTACGTCATTGCCGTCGGTGCCCTTCTTTCCGGGCCCGCGTCCGCCGTGCCGCAGCGTACCCAGACCTTTGCCTTGCAGGCTGGCTGGAATGCGGTGTTCCTCCGAGTCCAGCCCGAGGCCCCCACTCCTGCCCTCCTCTTCGATGGCACGCCCATTGATATCGTTGCCTGTTACTTTACCCCGCACTCCACCGTTCAGTTCCTGCAGGATCCCGATGAGAAGCCCTGGAACGAGCCGGGATGGCTCGTGTGGTATGCGTCCAGACGCCCGGACGCCTTCCTGAGCAACCTGCTGAACGTTGCCACACACAGACCCTACCTGATCCACGCCGAGCGTGATTTCAGCTGGACCATCTCCGGTGACGTGAGCTTCCAGCGTGTTCGCTGGCAGTCCAATGCCTTTAATCTGGTCAGTTTCGACCTGGTCCCCGACAACCCACCGGTGTTCGCCGACTTCTTTGCCGGATCACAGGCTCACGAACAACAGCGCTTCTACCGCCTGATTGATGGGCGTTGGACGTTGGTCACCAACCCAGCGACAGCCGTGATGGCATCCGCCGAGGCCTATTGGGTCTACTGCAAAGGCGCGTCCACTTTCCAGGGCCCCCTGGACGTCAATGTCCGGGACAGCGGCCAGCTGACATTCACCGCGGGAGCCACGCACCGCAGATGCCGGATTGGGAACACAGGCATCAACCCCGCAGCGGTGACAGTTCACCGCACCGGTCCCCTCGCGGTGTTCTACGGGACAATGGATTACACGACGCTGAGTTACACGACGCATCGGCTTGGTGACAGCCTGTCTCTGCGCGTTCTGGAGCCAGGAGAAAAGGAAGACGTTCGTCTGGATGTGGAGTCGAGTGAAGCCGGAACGCAGGAAGCACTGCTGGAGATCCGGCACGACGCCGGCGCACGCGCCATGGTGCCGATGGTTCTCACTGCACCATAGCAGGCCGACGTCCCACGAGGCCGAGTGGAAGACCGGGACTGATGAATGGCCCCACCTTCCGCGGAGCAGCATGGAAAGTCGCCGAAATACAGCCTAAACGCGCGAGTGGGCGCACCGGACGCCCGGTCGCAGAACACATAGAGCAACTGTCCTGAAGGACGACATGCCATGAGCAAGACACCTCTTTTTCCCCGCATCGTCCCGCGTCTGCACATCGTGCTGATTGCCGTCGTGCTTCTCTGTGCGAGTGGGGGGGCTGACGAGACCGCCCTGGTCCTTGCAGGGAGCAAGCCTAATGTCGTCCTGCCGGACGAAGCCGCGTTCGACTTCGAGACGGCGATGACCGTCGAAACCTGGGTCTGGTTCGACGGCGGGGTCACCCCCCCGAAGTGGGAGGCCATCGTTGCGAAGGGTGACACAGCCTGGGGCCTGATGCGCTACAACGACACCAACCAGGTCTGCTTCCGCACCCACAACGGGCTTCAGATCCACGACTTGGTCAGCCCGGTCGAGTTGACGACCGATACCTGGTACCATGTGGCCGCCACCTACGACGGCAGTGCCAAGGCGCTGTATCTGAACGGCGAAGAAGTGGCCAATGTCCCTTGGACCGGCCCCATTGCCCTAAACGAGTTCAACGTGGTCTTTGGTGCCAATGAAGAGAAGTCAGGGCGGTCCCTGGCAGGTCGCCTGGACACGGTCCGGATCTGGAGCATAGGGTGCACGCAGGTCCAGATCGGGGCCGGCATGCTTCGCCGTCTCTACGGTAATGAGACGGGACTGGTGGGATGCTGGCGATTCGACGAAGCCGCCGATAGCGCCGAGGCCGTTGACAGCTCGCTGCAGGCGAGAGCGGCAGCCGTCACCACCGACGCGGTGCCCATGCGCATAGCGGGCGTAGCCATGGGAGCACCGTGGCCCGGCAACCGGGTGCTGACGTTCGATGGCACTGATGAACGCGTCCAGATCCCAGTGTCCGTGGAGTCCCGATTCGACGCCACCGACACGATGACAGTCGAAATGTGGCTGCAGGTGGAGTCGGTGACCGACAGCTTCGGCATCCGCACGCCCTTGGTATCCAAAGGTAGTGGTGGGTGGGAATTCGGGATCAAGCCCTCCCGGAAGCTCGAGTTCAGTGCGGGCGGGGGAATGCTGCTGGGCGCCACCGCCCTGGATCTCGCTACGTGGTACCATGTGGCCGCGGTTTTCGACAACGGCACGAAACGGATCTACATCAACGGTGCACTCGACAGCGAGGAAGCGGGCATAGGAGTTATGGAGGAGAACGACCTACCGGTGCGCATCGGGCACAGCGGGTGGATGGCCAGCCCCTACTTCCATGGACGCGCGGACAATGTGCGCATCTGGCGAAGTGCACGAACGACAAAGCAGATCGCCGACAACACCATGCGCCTGATCAACGGTAACGAACCCGACCTCGTCGCCGCCTGGGAATTCGACACATACAACGGCAACTGCGCCGCGGACAGCCGTACGGTCACCCGCGATCCCGCTGATAACACGCTCGAGTTCAACTCGTTCGGCCATGCCGACGCCAGCATCCAACTCCATGACAGTCCCCTGACCGCCGGGACCGGGGTCGGGATGAGCAGGATCACGGATATCGGCGGAGAGGAGAAATTGGGCGTCCTGGGGGAGCTGCATCCCTCCTACTCCGGATCCGCCGCTTTCTACAACCCCAGTTCTCTGGCAACCACCTCGCTGGAGCTGACCAACGGCCAACCGTTCCAGTTGCGGACACTGACCATCGCAAACGCCCCCACGACAACGACAACGCTCAATGCGGAGACAGCCGGCGCCAACGTGGCGGTTGAGGTTGCGTCTGCCGCTGTGTTTGCCGTGGGTGACACCGTCAGCGTCCGTGACGGCACGAATGACGAAGCAAGTGTGACGATCGAGGCAATCACCGGGAACACTTTGACACTTGACCTGGCCTCCGCCAAGGCGGCCGGGGCGGTTGTCTCCGTGGTCCAGCCCACTGCGGATGTCACGTTCACCGCCACGAAGGACGACACCGCCGGAACGCTTATCGAGCAGACCGTCACGGTCGACGGCGGAACCGCGAACCCGCGGACGGTCACATTCGCGGGATTCGACAACATCGTCGACGTCACGTGGCGCCGGACATCGCTCCCCAATAACAGCCGGATCTTCCACCAGATCGACAACATCGCCCTACGGATTGCCGCCGCCTCTCCGACAAACTCCCCGGCCGACGGCGAGATGACGAACATGACCAATCTGAACCGTGTCGGTGCTGACAGCGAGTACGATGCGCCTTTCCGGCCCCAGTACGCCGTTGCCTTGAATGGCAGCACTGACTACCTGATCGCGCCGCACCATGACGTGCTGAGCCTGACAGATCTCACCATCGAGGCATGGATAAAACCGGCCAGCACGGGCGCACGCCAGACGATCCTGCGCAAAGGCGAAAGCGGCTACGCCTTGACGATTGGCGACGACGGCAAGCTTGAGTTCTGGGTCGATGACCAGGCCGGCAACGTCTTGAAATCCTCCACCCCGGTCACCCCGGACGTCTGGCAACAGGTGGCAGTGCGGGTGGATAAGTTCACCGACAAAACGGTGTTCTTCATCAATGGCATTCCCGCGGGGACGCACGCGTTCAGTATCGTCGCTAACAACGCGGAGGAGACGGTCTTCGGACGCAAGGGACCAAACACGGACGCGGAGTACTTCCAGGGCGGCCTGGATGAAGTGCGGGTATGGAACTACCCCCGAACCGATGCGGAAATCGCTTTCCTCTCGGCCCGACAGCCCACCACGGATATGGCCGGGCTCGTGGCCCGCTGGACCATGAATGACGGCGTAGGCTTGAATGCCAAGGATGGAGTGAACGGCATCGACGCCGAACTGAAGAATATGACCGGCGACGAATGGCTCTATGGTCCCGACACGTTCACGACCGACGGCCACCATGCCATGACCTTCGCCGCGGCAGACCCCAACGATTACGTCACCGCGCCCAACGCCCCTCTGTCACTGGCCAGCATGACGGCGTTGACTATAGAAGCCTGGATCCGCCCCGAGAAGCTCATTCTGCAGGACGACCTGAAAGACATCATTCAGAAGGGCGACGACGGCTTCGGGCTTGCGCTGGACAACGCGAACTACCTCCGTTTCTACGTCAGCGACACCCACAGCGAGGCAGTGAAGTCATACCTTGCCGTGACCAACAACGAATGGCACCATGTCGCCGTCCGCGTGGACACCGTTGGCAACACCACGGAGTTCTTCCGTAACGGTGTCTCAATCGGTGCCGTCGAAGGGGCAACCATTGCAGCCAACAGCGCCCCGTTCGTCATTGGTCGCCAGTTCAAGGGCGCAGTCGACGAAGTCCGAGTCTGGTCCCTGGCACGCAGTGATGATGAAATCCTGGCCTACGCCTTCCGCCCAATCCATGATCTCCCCTGGGGGTTGGTCGGCTACTGGCGCTTCGACGACGGGCAGGGGACCGTGCTTAGCGACAGTGGGCCTAATGGCCACGACGGCGTCTTCAATGCACCGACAGCCGGAACGTGGACGACCGGGTACCACCGCCTCGACGACCAGAACGCATTCTGGGACATGGCCGAATTCCGGGTGAACGAGAATTACTCCCGTGATGCCTCCAACCCGGGGCTTTGGGTGGGTACGGTCGGCCTGAACGCCGTAAGCGAAATCCGGGGAAACGACCCCAGCGAGACGACTCCTACCGCGCAGACCGTGGACTTCCGAATCCTCCTGCATGTGGATGCCCGGGGCATTGCGCGACTGCTCAAGAAGGTCACCGCCGCACAACAGGTTCTGGCCGATTCCGAGGCGCGTGTGGTTCTGCTCACGGATGATTCCTACATCCCCTACTTCTCGGGTATTGTCCGGCGCGAAGGGAAGATGGTAGGGAAACGCTTGACTGCCGTGGCTTTCGACTTCCCTGGTCACGAACTCGAGATGCTCGGGGGGGTCGGGGCAGGCCTGTCCTGCTTCGGCAAGATCATGATGCCCTCCCGGCATCCCACGAATCCCTATCTACACAAGCGCCATCCTGACCACACGCGTGGCTACGACATTTTCCGCGAGATCACCATCCGTTTCGACGAAAGCGTGGCCGTTCCAGGCTATGGGACGGACAAGCTTGCGGGCTCCTACCGCGAAAAAGTCACCGGCCTTCACAGGGTACCAATCTACACCGAAGGCTCGATCGAATTACTGAAGATCAGCGATGTGGAGGTGCTGAATGAATAGGCAAACGATCACTCCTCAGCACGGGCGAATGGTTGCGGCCTCATCGCTGCAGGCCATTCTGTCGGCGGCGCGGATGCAGCGGGTGCTATGCCGTCGAAGCGTGTGGGCACAAGGCCTGCTGCTGTGCGCCGCAACACTGCTGGTGTCGCTTCACTCCCACGCCATCGGGAGCTTTCTCGTAGCCAAGCAAAACCACGAGTTCGTGCAGAGCGCCGTAGGACGGGACGGCACAATTTATGTGCTCTCCCAATACAACTACGATTCCTACATGGTGCGCTACGACCGCAACGGAGCCCCCGCCGGCGCACCGGTGAGGATCAGCATCAGCCGACCCAAACGCTTCGTGTACGCCCAGCACAAGCTCGAGCCGGACGATGATCGGCTTTACGTCGTCGTCGAAGACGGGAGTACCGACAAACTGCTCAAGTGCACGCTCGACTGCAACGTGGCATCGACACGGGACCTGGACAGCAACTACGAGGTAACGGATGTCGCCTACTCACCCGATGAGGACGAGATCATCGTCTACGGCGAGGGCAGCCAGCTCCGCGTCGTCCCGTATTCGTCAAGCCTGAGTAAGCAGCCCGGCCTGTCGTTCGGCAGCAGCAGCAAGTACGATGCGAAGAATGTAACCGCGGACGCCACAGGACAGATCTACGCCGGATTCACCGACGACGCCAACGTTCTCATCGCGAAGCTGAACGCCGATGTTACCACGAAGATCAAGCAGGTCAGCTACGATGTAGGTGGCATCAGCTCCGACGAGTCCATGAACGCCGTCCAGTACACCAATGGGTTTGTCTACGCAGGGGGCTTCTTCAAGTACGAAGGCAACGTCGAGTGGACATGGGGCGCGGGAACGACGTCCGAAACGCTCTACGACGCCCTGTTGGTTCGGTTTGACACGAATCTGGCCAATGCGCATGCCGCCGCTGTCCGCGGCACGGACATCCGGATTGTCGATCTGTCGGCTGACCCCGAGGGGAACATCTATGCGGTCGGCACGATGAACGAAGGGCAGGCTATCTTCCTGAACGGCGCTCAGGATGTGCCCACCCCGGACTCAGACGAAGAGGAGCAACTGACGTTTGACGAATACGGAACGCCTGGTGTCGGCTTCTTCGTGGCCAAACTCGACAAAGACCTCATGTGGAAATGGGTGCTGCTCCCCACGGAGATCATGCCCACCGAAGTCAAAGGTGTGGCGGTCGAATGGAACGAGGTCAACCAGAAGCTCATGGTCTCAGGCTCGATCGACGGCGAGATGAAACTGGGGACGACGACCGTGGGGCAGCTTGGCGAATGGTCCGGCTTCCTGGCCGTGGTCAACAAGGACGGAACCATGGCTGACAAGGTTCGGCTCGAGGTACGGGCCGAAGCCAACGTGACCAAAGACGACAGCGACGCCATGCAGGTCCGCCAGGACGTCGAGAAAATGCTCAGCCCCGTGCTGCCATACCGTGGACAGGACACGGACCTGATCAAAGGGACAGAGGTCCTGGCCTCAGTCCCGGAATTGCTCTACTTCGATGCGAACGACCTGATCATTCGCCATCCCGACGAGCCGGAGAAATCTCCCCCCACCGAACAGCAGATCCGAAAACACGCGGAGAAGCGTTTCGAGTCCACCGGCTATGCCGTCGAAGACGAGCCGATTCAGGGCTCGGCCTCGACCTACAAGTTTGAGATCCAGGCCGATACGGCACTCGTGTTCACCTGGGACGTTGACTACTCGTTGATCGTCGACCACAACCTGGACGGCACGCATGGAACCCTCGATTCGGGAGCTTCGGGAGACCCGAACCCGGAGACGAAGAAGCACTGGATCCCCGCCCAGGAAATCATCACCGCTGAAATCGATGGCGTCGTCAACGACGTCGATGTCGACAATATCGGGCGTCGTTTCGTGCCCTATGCCTACTGGGCCGGTGGGGCATCTGATCCCTACAGCAAGAGCACCGGACAGGGGAACATTCTGGGGCAGTTGCCGCCTGTGACGATCAAGACAAGCGGGGGTTCCCAGGGCGGCAACGCCAGGGCAACCCTGCCCTCCCTCGGGGAGACCAATGATCGACTGGTGTTCACATCGTCCAACCCCGGGTCAGCCGCGAACGGACAGGCTGTGCAGTACAACGACGCCGGTGGAATTACCGACACGGCTGTTGTCAACCCCATTGCCGGCGGCACCCTCACGATCGACGTGAACGAGGGATACACGAGGGCGAGCACAGTGGCCAATGCCGTGAACACTGCCAACGCCGCCAACGCCGCTGACGTCCCCGTCACGGCCGCCGACAAGACCGGCAGCGACGGAACAGCCCCTCTTTACCTGCATGGCGGACAGTCAGCTGTCCTGGCCAAAGGTGATGACGGATTGCAGGCCACAGCCATCGTGCCCACTCCCACCGCTCTCACCGTGACCCGGAAAGACGTCGGCGGCGAGATACAGATCGTCTTCGCGGAAGCGACGAACCCACCACCCGCCGGCGCAACCTTCGATGAGGAGAACAACCGGCTTGAGATCAACATCCAGACCAGCATCACGACCCTCGGCAACATCGTCTCCTGGATCGACAATCTGGACTCAGGAAGGTTGTTCGAGGCGGCAGTCCCAGGGGGAACAGGGGGCAATGTCGTGAGGGTTCTGCCGGCAAACGTGACCATGGCCAAGGATGAGGATGAGGTGGACGCACACGTACTGGAAAACTATGCGCTCCGCTTCACGGCCAATGATGTCGGTCCGGGCGGAAACGCCATCGACATCCAATACCGGACCTCCGTCTTCGGCCCGTCCGTCAGTGCGGCGACCTTTGCCGGGCCGCACGTCGAAATAACGGTCAATACTCTATCGCTTCCTACCGTGAGCGAAGTGATCGGCGCCGTCAACAGAGTGGCCGGCAACCCAAGCCTGCCTGTGCACCCGGTCACCGCGACGCTTGCCCCGAACATCGTGGGTACCACTTCCCTCAGCGACCCGGTGTCAACAACCGCCGTTGATCTGGCAGGCGGGCGGGGGCCCCTCGCTGCGGAGGCCGAGCTCACGATCGACCATACGGAGCACTCAGAACTCGTGATCGAAGCGAACGAACTGGCTGAGACGATGTACATCGCCAGCGAGGACAAGGACGCCCCCCTGAGCGGCGTGAAGGTCAAGACGCTCGACGATGGCAGTGTCACCGGCAATCAGGCTGAAGTGGTGTACGATTTCGGTTCCACCCTCACCATCAAAATCGACGCCGGGACCACCGGACTGGACACGGCGATCGCCGCCATCAATGAGCACTCCAAGGCGAAGCAGGTGTTCACAGCCAAAGCCGGGACAGGCAGCGACGGAACAGGTCTGCTCACCCCCGCCGGTGACGAAACCGCGGGAGGCAAAGTGAACACACCGGACACAGCCGCGTACATGGTTGAGCGCCTCGACGGCGTCACATTCGAGGCGGTGGGAGAATCCGGCATCAGTATCGAGTTCATCGAAGTGGCCGTTGATGACCCCACGACCGTGTACAGTGCCGCGGGGAACCGAGTCACGATCAACGTCGTGCTCGACGAGACCACCTTGGGCGACATCCAGGAACGTGGTCTGAACGCCACCGATGCCGGAGGCGACCCCCTGTTCACTGCTGTCACGGTGACCGACGATACAAACTCTGACCGCATCGCCTTCCCTGATCCTGCCAACTTGAGCCTCCAATTCAATGGGGGCAGCCTGTCGCGCCGGGCGTTCCTGGCCTTCAACCCGCCCGGACCGGACAACGAGCTGACCTTCGTGACCAGGAGCATGGGCGAGAACGGCAACGATTACAGTCTCGAACTCGTCGAGGACGACACGGTGTCCAAGGAAGAACCACAGGTCTCCTTCAGTGGCAATGTCATCACAGTCACACACTCCCTGGAAGGGGCGACCGTCAACGATGTCAGGGAAGCGGTGGAGCAGTACATCAAGACGGATCCCTCATTCCCCATCCTGGTGTCCCGGGAAGTCTTCTACATCTTCCCAACCCTCGAAGAACGGCAGAAAGTGCGCCAGTTCGTTATGGACCGACCGGCCACGATCACCTACGAGTGGAAAACACAATTCCGCATCCAGATGAGCACGACGAGCAGCAAGTCCGCCACGCTGCCCTATATCCAGGTTCAGATACCAAAGGGATTCCAGATCGACAGCTCAGGAACAGGGGAGTTCTGGTATGACGCCGGCAGCCACGTCAAGATTGGCGGTCGCTACCGCAGCGGCAAACAGCAGTTGCGGGGCTGGAACGCGGGAAGCGGGCACATGGGTGTCGACGGCACGGTCCATGACCTGCGAGAGAAGACCATCATCGGCGGCTATGACTACCGCATGTTCGAAATTGACTCCCTGGCCTACGGCAGCATGGTGCAGTGGGACTACGGCGACCGCATCTTTGACCAGCGCATCACCATTGGGAACGCGGTCAACACGGAAGTCATCAAGGCAGCGGCCAGCCTGCCGAACAGCGAGAATGAACACCTTCAGCTCACCGTCTACACGGACACGCAGCCCGGAATGGTCACCATCGTCAGCGGGCCTCCCGGCACGATAGGAGACAACGTTCAGGTGTGGGACGATGTGGCCGACATGTTCTACCCTCTGCGACCGTCCGTATACCAGATCGAGTGGCCGACCAGTGACCCGGACCACATCGTCATCACACGCGTCACATCCGGCTACCCCAACGCCCCCATCCCGAATACACTGTCCTACCGGATGACACTCACGGCGGACGGCATTGAGCTGTTTCACCACACCGTCAGCGACACCGGCGGTGCGTTGCGTGAGTCCTTTGCTCTGCTGACGAAGAAGCCGGGGGAAGACCATGTCATCGACCAACTCAGGGTGACGTTCCCGGACAGCGGCGGCTCACTCAATGAGGCTACGGTCACCTACACGGACAATCTTCTCACCATCTCAATGAATCACGGCCTGACGACCGGCGAGACGATCGTGGACGCCATCAACGCCTGCGCCGGCTGCCCCTACACGGCTGACACGGTCGGAGTACGAACACTGCCCCTGGGAGACCGTTTCAGAGGCAATCCCGCCAGCTGGACCCACGTCACCAAAGTCGTGGACGGCGTGGCCGATATCGCGCCAGTCGCCCTGGAGCCATCCGCCAAGGATCCCTTCCAGTTCCTGTATCTCGGCTACACCCAGGCCGACGCCCTCGTCTCAGCCGCCAAGTTCACCGCGGCCTCAGCCGGGTACTCGACGCTGGTCTTCTCCACCAACCCGGGCGCTATTGCCAAAGGCGATCTGAACGAGGAAGCCCTGCATGTGCGGACCGTGCGCACGGAGTTGTGGAACGAGAACCTGGTCACTGATTCAGCTCTGGTCGGATCGAGAGTCAGCAGCGCCTACGACGTGGCCGGCCTCGGGACGGGGGCCGTCGTCCATGCACAATCCCGCTACAACCCCTTTGTGCACGACCGGCTTGCCCCCTCCGGGCCCATCTTCCCGGTCAATCAGCATTTCACCAACGATCCCGAGGATGAACTCGTGGTCGCATGGTACCGCAACTACCTGTACGAGCCACAGATAAACTGGCCCTATCAGACGGTCCAATACACCATCAGCTGGCCAAAAACGGACACTAGCAACGGCTATGACCGCATTGTGGTCGCCAGTATGCTCGGGACCGAGGGCAAGAGGTGGGTTGGTGACGCTGATCTCAGCACGGGAACCGTGCCGGAAGAGCAGGATGTCTACGATTCTGAGCTGTTCGCGGACATCTCGGTCTATATCCAAGGCGACCCCACCTTTGCCGGGTACAACCCGAATGAGGAACACGCCCTCCTGGCCAGCTCGTTCCTGTCCCGTGCCGACCCCGATCCACCACAGGCCGCCTTCGCCCTGCGCAACGACCTGAACGTCACCGATCACGACACCACGTATACGTCCGATCCATTCGTGTTGGTGCAGTACCGTGACCTGGTCACCGACGAGTGGAGTATGCGCGTCTACAAGGTGGAGAAACACGACCTGCGTGACGTCTACGAATTCACCATCCCAAATGTGGACTTCACCTACAACTACAAGTTTGAGCTGCCGACACGTGCTGGTGAGATCATGCTGGCCCCGCATCCGTTGGACATCGTCATCGGCGCGCTCCCGCCGGCGGCCACCTATGGCATAGATCTGGACCCGCCCCAGAACGCCGCCAGCGCCAAGCAGAAGGTCTACTTCGAGGACCACAAAGGCTGGTGTTGGTCGCGTTCGGGCGACAGCGACGAGTCAGACGGCCTGGACAACGCCCGTTGCACCGTCCACTTCTTCTACCCCCTGCAGCCGTCGTTCTACTATGTCGAAGACCATGACAAGAATGGAAAAGCCCAGACGCCGGGTGAAGCTGTGCCCTGGCTCCCCCCGGCAGGTGTGTCCGGCACGCAGGCCACGTCCACGACACTCGTTCAGGACGCCGACCCCGGCGTCACCGTACAGATTGGCGTTGCGAGCACGGCCGGCCTGGATGTGGGCGATTACGTCGGCATCGCCGACGGAGAGCGCAGTGAATACGGACTGCGCATCACCAAGATCGACGGCCCAAGCCTGACCCTCGAGCGGATGTACATCGCGAAAAAGACCGGCGCTGAACTCTCGTTGCGCCATTCCCCTGTCCCGGTTACCTACACGTCCGTCTGGCCTGACGACATAGCCACGCTCAAGGTGGGCGAGACCCTCACCTACAGCGGCGGCGAGTTCCGGGCCGATCACCCCGTATCGCGCAACAGCTTCGGCGATGAATTCACGACGCCGGGGCTGCCTGGCGTCCTGGCGTGGGCCGCGGGAGAGATCATCTTTGACTCCGAGAACGCCCCGCTCGACAGCAGCGTGATGGGGTCGAACTACACCGCCAGGCTGTTCCCGGCTCTTTCGACACGTCAGGTCCCGCTCAGCACGGAGGACTACGAACTGTCCGCAGATCTGCTCCCCGCCAGCGGGAACATCATTGTCGACGAAGCCAGATACTACTTCAAGGGGTTGTCCGCGTCACTGCAGAAGCGTGTGTTCTACGATCCGCTGTTCCAGAAGCTCGGCGTGTTCGGGATTCTCAACGACAAGGTGCTGGGCGACGAGACGTTGACGGCGGCCCCACCCGCGGTCTATGTGCTCGAGCCCAACATCCTCACACCCGGCGAACGCGACGAGATTCTGAGCCTGTCGGCAGACACCAAGTGGAAAGATGCCGTGAAGTCCCTCTATGCTCTGACCCGCGACCCGAACGAAGTGGTTGCGGATGGAACGCAGGTGGACGGCTGGTATGCCGGGCTGCAGTTGGACGAGGGAACCAAGGAACTGGAACAGCAGCAGGCGCTCGGGGTCGGGCTGGCAGTGGTTGCCAATCCGGATCTGCTCAAACCCACGGCAACTCCCGGCGTCCGCTATGTGACCTTGGCTGAGAACAACCATGAAGATCTCGGGGCCGCGCCCGTGTCGCTGCACATCGTCCGCGTCATCGTGGGGGACAAAGACATCCCGCAGAACAACCCCAACGGCCTGACCGCAGAACACTTCCGCTATCGCGGCGCACTGAAGACCGTGCTCTCAGACAACGTATTCGACGAGAAAATCATCGTCCGCCATACGGCTGATTTCGGCGGATTCGCCGATGATCTCACCTTTGAGTGGTACTACCGCGGCGAGGACGGCAGCAGTGCACTGCTGCCCGACCAAGAGCCATCGAAATGGCTGATGTTCGCCGTCTCGGACCAAGGCGTTGGGAAGTACCAGATCAGCTTGGAGGGGACCGGCCCGGTGATCATCCGGGACAACTGGTTCTTTATGCGTTACCGCCACAACGACGAACGCTTCCCCGATGCCCCCTCCCCCCCCGATGAGGTAGCGCCCTACCAATGGGTCGGAGCCGGCAACTCACGGCCACCTGACGATGGGGAACTGCCGGAAGAGACCTACCTCCCGCAACTGGTCATGGGTTGGGTGAAGCGCGTGCTGGACGCGATCAATCCCTACGAAGCACGCATCAATGACTTCAAGAACAATGAATCCCCTGCCACCTACGTGAACATGATTCAGCAGCTTGGCCAACGCTATGAGGGACCGGTGGCCCTTAACCCGGCTAAGAACGTGATCGAAAACGTGGGGCTGATCGAGCTCTACACCACGGTCATGGAGCGGGCCAAGAGCCTGAGTATCGATCTGGCCACACCAGTGACCGATGGGGCCGTGTGCAACGCCATACAGCTCGCCTCAACCCGCCTGGCTGACTTCTACATGCTCTTGGGCAATGAAGCGTATGCCGACGCCCTCGATCCCACGATCGGCTTCGGGAGCGAGAACATCGAGTACGGCCACCTGGCCCCGGCCATCTTCACATTCCAGAACCAGCTGGACACACTCCTGGACGAGGAGCTGTCGATGTTGCGCGGCAACGATGAGTACCATGCCCGCCCCGTCTACAACCGCCTCTTCTGGAACTTCACAAAGGGCGAAGGAGAAGCCGCCTACGCCCTGTCATACAACATTGCCGACGTGACCGCGGACGGATTCATCGACGAAGACGATGCCATGGTCATGTTCCCTCAAGGCCACGGCGATGCCTGGGGACACTACCTCACCGCGATCAAAACCCAGTACGACCTGCTCCAGCACTCCTTCTTCAACTGGCAGCAGCGCTCCGAGTTCTATAACCTGATGGACATCGTGCTCGACGTGGACTACCGCGATGAGCGGAAGTTTGCCCAGATCGCAGCTGCCAGGGCCAGGGCCGGTAAAGCGGTCGTTGACTCGACCTACCGCGACCGCTACGTCGAAGACCCGGATGGTCAGTGGCAGGGCTACACCGACACCGACGAGAAGCGGGCCTGGGGAGTTGAAGGCTGGGCCCGGCGAGCCGGACAGGGCGCCCTCTTCGACTGGCTTACAGCCAATGCCTTGATCCCGGCCGTGTATCCCGACCCCGAAGCTGACGGCATCCAACGAATTGATCGCAGTACGGTGGATGACATCGACACCATCGCCGGAGAATTCGCTGCCATCGAGCAGCAGATAGATGCGGCAAACAGTGGACACAATCCCCTGGGAGTCTCTGCTGGCGCCGTGCCCTTCGACATTGACCCCACCTATCTGCAAGTGGGCTCGAGCATGCAGGGCAAGTTCCACTTTGAGCAGATCTACGATCGAGCGCTCACGGCACTGCAGAACGCACATCGCACGTTCGAGTACGCGAACCTGCTCGACAACCGACTGCGCAAGGTGGCCACGGATATCGAGGACTTCGCGGAAGACGTGGAGGAACAGGATCGTGACCTGCGGAACCGTCTCATCGAGATCTTCGGTACACCCTATGAGGGCACGATCGGTCCGGGCAAAATCTATCCCGAAGCCTACGCCGGACCCGACCTGATCCTGTACCAATACGTAGACGTGCGCGAAGTCACGAACGAAACGGTGCCCAAAGCAAGCAAAGAATGCAAACTCTTCCTCAACAGCTTCAGCCAGGGCATATATCCCAAGCTGACCGTCGGGGACGAAATTTTCGGCGGCATGGTCGGCCTGGACGGCGTCGACGGCGGCGCCTATGAGAACATCTATGCACCTTATTTCATCAACGACCAATCTCCCTTTAACGAGGCCTCAGCCACCGATGTTGAGTATGTCACGAACGATCGCGTGCTTGAACTGAGCCTGCCCGTCATGGCCAAAGGCTACGCGTTCGTTCCTCCGGAGGACTGGGGCGTACGCGGCTCTACCGGCCGGATCCAGAGGGAAATCAGGGAACTGGTTATCCTGGAGGCCGAGCTGGCACAGTCGATCAATTACTACGACAATCTGGTGTACGATTTCAAACGTGACTTCTCCGACCTCAACCAACGTGCGGACACATCCAACTACGTCATCAAGCGGATGCAGGACAGCCTGGAGAAGACCGACGATCTTCAGGACGACATCATGGCCTTCTCTGCTGCAGCAGAGATGTTCGATTGGACCGGCGATGAGATCGAGTTCTGGCTGGGAGTGGCCATGGAGGCTGTTCCCGACAACATGGTCTTCGGGCTGGCCAGCGGCGGCGACATGGCTGCTCCAGCCAAGGCGGCATTGCTGATTGGCGGCATAGCCAAGACCATCTTCAAACTCACCGCCGTCGGGTTCAGGCTGGGCGTGCTGGAGAAGGAGCAGGAACTTGAGCTGTATGGGCAAGAGGTGGAGGTCGACATCGCGAAGGCCGAACAGGAGTCGGAGATCCGCGAGCAATTCCACGAACTGGCAAGCTGGATAGGCGAGGAGCCGAAGGTCCGTCTCGAGGTGTTCGCCAACCTTGAGAGGCTAGCCCAGATGAGCGATCAGGTCCGCACCACCATCAAAGATGGATGGCGCGTGGTCAATGAGCGCAAGGCATTCAATGTCAACACGGCCGCCGTGGTACAGCGGAACCGGTACAAGGACATGACGTTCCGTGTCTTCCGTAACGATGCCCTGCAGAAGTACCGCGCCGCGTTTGACCTGGCGGCCCGCTATGTCTGCCTCGCCGCCAAAGCCTACGACTACGAGACGAACCTGGCCTCAGACCATCCGGCGTCGCCGCACGGCATTCTCGAAGACATTGTTGCCGCAAGGTGTCTGGGCGCAATCAATCAGGGCGAACCGGTCGTGGGTCCCAGGGGCTTGGCTGACCTTCTGGCCCGCCTCAAGGCAAACTACGACGTACTCAAACCGCAATTTGGGATCAACAATCCGCAGTTCCAAACCGGACGTTTCTCGCTGCGCCATGAGCTGTTCCGTATCAACCGCGAAAGTCGGCTGCAGGCAACAGGCGCTACAGCGGCCACGATTCGCGATGCCAACGAGCGTTGGCGCCAGACATTGGCCGGCTACCGTGTCGATGACCTTTGGGAAGTGCCCGAGTTCCGCCGGCACTGTCGCCCGTTCACGTCCAAATACGGCGGCGAGCAACCGGGGTTAGTCATCCCCGTGCCTTCGTCCATCGTTGCCGGGAGGAACTTCTTCGGCAAGCAGGCCGGGCCTGGCGACAACGCCTTCAATCCAACGGCGTTTGCCACCAAGATACGCGCTGTGGGGTTGTGGCTCGAGAACTACGATCAGTGGGCCATGGTCTCTACTCCATATGTCTACCTCATCCCGTCGGGCAATGACGTGATGTACATCCCCACCAGCAACGAACTCGATGTGCGCACTTGGCACGTCGACGACCAAGTCATTCCCGTGCCGTTCTCCATCGGCGACCACGAACTGGCCGACCCGGACTGGATCCCGATCCGGGACAGCCTCACCGAGAGCATCGGCCAGATCCGGCGCCACGCATCGTTCCGCGCCTATGGCGACACGGGTGTGTACGACGAAGACCAAATGACATTCAGCACCCGCCTGGTTGGACGCTCCGTGTGGAACACGCGCTGGGTCATCATCGTCCCCGGCATCAGTCTCGACGCAGATCCGGACGCCGGCCTGGACACATTCATCTACGGTAAGACCAGGCCCAACGCCACCGTCACCGGTGACCCGGAGCGAGACCGTGATCTGAACGGTGTTAAGGACATCCGCCTCGCGTTTCAGACCTACAGTCACAGTGGGATCTAGAAACGGTCATTGAAAGTCAGCAGTTGTGCCGGAGTACTGAGTCCGGCTTGGACACTGAAGTACCGAACATATTCGGGCGTCGGTTCGCCCGGAAGCCAACGGCATTGAGCCTCAATTGGCAATTGGAGTGAGTCTCATGATACAGCACAAGCAGCTCCTCTCGATAGTTGCATCGTGTCTTGCGAGTGCAGCGACCTGTCTCGGAGCCGGTATCCTCGAGCCCAGCACGGTGCTCTACGGACGGGCCGTCAACCCGACCAGTGGCCAACCGTTCCTGCTCACCAGCGGGATCCTCACGTGGACGATCGCTGTCCCCAACCAGCCGGACGTCGTCCTCACAGCGGAGCTGGAGTCGCTCGCCGGCGGGGCCTATTCTTACCGGCTTGATATTCCGCACGAAGCCCTGTCCCTCGGCACGGATGCAGACCAACGCACGGTCCCGCTGAGCTTCAGCGACGTCGTCTTCCACCACTCATCGGTTGAGATAGACGGGCATGCGGCGCGGATCGCTGTAGCCAATGCCGAGGCCTTTGCGGCCAGTCAGACGACGCGAGGCTTTACCCACCGAGTGGACCTGATCGTTGAATACCCCCTGCCCGACACCGACGGAGACGGGCTGCCGGATTGGTGGGAAGACCTACATGGCCTCAACAAACAGCTCAACGATGCGTCTGCCGACACGGACGGCGATGGCCGCAACAACTTGAGTGAGTTTGCCGCGGGAACATCCCCGGTCGCCAACAACCGCCAACCAATCATCAACACCACAGCTATCAAGGCTTGGGAACAGGGCCAGAGCGGAGTATATCTGAGCGCGTCTGATACAGACAGCGGCCCCGGTGACTTGACCTACACGATCACCCACCCGCCTGGAATCGGCTCGCTCTGTCTCCGTACGGTCCAGACTCCCTCGGGAGACACGTGGGGAACGCCCCTTTCCTCGGGGGACACGTTTACCCAACAAGATGTAGAGGAAGGGCGCCTCGTCTATGTCCACACTGCAGCAGGCACAGAGGACACCTCCTTTGCCTTGTCCCTCCGAGATGCGACACCTGATCACGAACCGGTCGCTGCTGAACTCTCCGTTGAAATCCGGAGACCCAACGTGAGTGGAGCCCTTGCCGGGCTGCTTGAGAGCTTCTCCGGGACTCGTGACGACATCCTCGACGCAACTCGCGACCTTCCTCCGCAGAGCGCCCGTGACACCAGCTCCTACCTCCTCAGCAAATGGCTCGGGGCCGTCACCTGGGACGCGTCCACCAGCACTGCAGGCGTTGTCCTGCGCACCCCGTCTTCGGATGTAGACGCTGATACCTACGCAGAGGGGTTGGCGGCCGGACAATCGCGTGATAGTTCCCACGTACTGATCGGGGGACTCGGGGACGATGTCCTGACAGGAGGCGAGGAGGATGACATCCTCGATGGCGGCCCGGGAGATGACATGCTGCAAGGGAGCGGCGGAAGCGATGTATTTGTGTTCCGAAGCGCCACGGACGGCAACGACACAATCTGGGACTTCGATCCGGACGTCGACCGGATCGACATTTCGGCCCTGCTTAGCGGCGCCGCCCCCAACCTTGCCAATCACGTCAGTGTCAACAGCAGCGGCGACGATGTCATCATTGGTATCGATGTGGATGGGAACGGCTCGGGCTATACGGATGTGACAATTCGGCTCGTCGATGCAAGCGCGACGCCGGAAAGCAGTGATCTCTATGCCCTCGCCGATTCCGGAAAACTCGACAGTGGCGGGCTGGAGCTCCTGCCGTGCCTGAGTATCTCCGCGGCTGCCGACGCCGGCGAGGGTGCTCAGTCGCCCGGCCGATTCGTGCTCTCGAGGTCCGGCTCTCTCGAGGAGGCCCTGACGGTCAACATCATAGTAAGCGGCTCAGCAACCAATGGGGTAGATTACCCCAGGATCTCGGCCCAACTGACCTTCCCTGCAGGCAGTCGCAGCTCTGACGTACCCATCTCACCCTACGTCGACACGCAGGTAGAAGGAACAGAAACAGTTGAGATCAGCCTTCAGGCAGGAAGTGGGTACACAGTGGCCCATCCCGCATCCGCTGCCCTCACGATCAAAGACCCGGGCGAGCGCATCGGAGTGAAGGCCCTTGAGCCAGTCGCAGCTGTGACGCCACAAACAGTCGGCGTTTTTCTGGTCACCAGATCCGGCAGTCCGGCATGGAACACCAACGTCCTCATCCAGGTGAGCGGAACAGCGACGAATGGAGTAGATTATGAGTATATCGCTCCGGTCGTAGCCATGTCCGCCTGGCAGTCCAGTGCAACCATCACGGTAGTGCCCAAGACTGGGGCGACACTGGCCAATGGAACGGAAACAGTGCGTGTCAAGATTCTGGCAGACCCGACCGGCAATTACGCGCTGGAAGACAATGTGGAAGCATCTGTGGCCATCGTGCAGGACGCCGCGGGGCTTCTGAACTGGCGAAATGCCAACGCTCCGGACAGCCCGGATGCCGATCCTGACCAGGACGGCTTGAGTAACGCGATGGAAGAGGAGCTGGGATCTGATCCCCGTCTCTGCACGATTGTGTTGGAGCAAGGTTGGAATCTGGTCAGCACGCCGCGCGTCCCGGCTCCCGGGCAGACCCTCCAGGATCAGCTGGGCAGTGCTCATGTGGGCTCCGTCTGGACCTGGTCCGGCACTGGATACCAGGTTCTGCCGCCCGATTCACCGATGGTCCCGGGGGCTGCGTACTTCGTCCTGTGCCTTGTACCGAGCCACGTCGACCTGGCGGACACGCCTCAGGCCGATGGATACCGCGACGTTCGGGCCGGTTGGAACCTCGTCGGCCCTATCCGTGGCGGAACTGACCAAGAAGGAACGTTGGCCGGGACGTCCATCTTCGGGTTCACAGCAGAGGGCTATGGGAAAGTCGCTCCGCAGGACCTCAAACCCACGAAGGGATACTGGCTGTACGCGCCCGAAGACGGTGCGATTGTGCTGCCATGAGATATGGAACGCTTAGCTCCGTCCATACAAGCTGCCGGAGCAACCCGCCTGACTGAGGGGCAGACCAACGGTTGCAGCTCCCCCGCCACGGCCGGGCCTGCCTTCGACCTGCTGAGCAGGGCCCGCCCGGCGTTCATCTTCCTTTCAGCGCTCTTCCTGATCTTCGGACCATCCGCCGTGGCCACCGTCTACACGCAATCGTTCGACACGGACAATGGCGGCTTCACGGTGAGCGGAACGACGTCCTGGGCATGGGGACAGATAACCAGCGGCCCCGGAAACGCCTATTCGGGAAGCAAGGCCTGGGCAACGAACCCCGCGGGTGACTACGCCAACGGCGAGTTGAACGGCAATCTCTCCTCACCGGAAATCGACCTCAGCACCAACGGAGGACAAACACTCCTCCTGAGTTGGTGGCAGTTTCTCGTGACGGAAAAGGGAGTCGACGAGGCCACCGTGGCCGTCAGCAAGGATGGCGGGGCAAACTGGGAGACGGTGCGGGAGGCACAAAGCGGCTCTGTCTCACCTGGCTGGGAGCAGCAGAACGTGTTTCTGGACGCAACGTATGCGACCAGCAGCTTCCGAATGCGTTTTGGCTTCAACTCCGATGAGTCCCTAACAGCCGCGGGGTTCTATGTTGACGATATCAGCATCGACACCTGGGAGGTCACATCCATCTACAGTGAGACCTTTGACGCGGACAACGGAGGCTACAGTGTTTCCGGAACGAGCGGCTGGGAGTGGGGAACGCCAACCAGTGATCCGGACACGGCTCATTCGGGCACCAGCGCTTGGGCCACGGGGCTGGGGCAATTCTACGAAAACAACACCGACAGCTACCTTGTCTCCCCTGCCATCGATGTGACGCCGGCCCCGGGGGAGCCGGAAACGATCCTCCTCCTCAGCTGGTGGCAGGTCCTTCACACCGAAGGAGTCACGCAGTTCGGCAACCGTACCGACTTCGCGACCGTCGACGTATCACGAGATGGAACCACCTGGAAGACTGTCTACGGCAAGGTGGAGGGCGAAATCAACACCAGTTGGGCCCGTAGGAGTGTCCTGCTGAACCCGCCTTTCTCGGGCTCCGGCCTTCAGGTGAGATTCCGGTTGTACAGCGATGGGAGTCTGGGGGCTCCGGGGTTCTGCGTCGACGATGTCGAGCTCTTCCGGACCACGGTCCAGGCACCAGACGCTCCCGTCGTCACCCTCTTCTCAGGCCGCGACGCCACTGAAACAGTTCCCGGTTACACCGATGGACGCACCCTTACCGTGGCACTGTCCGGCAGCGTTGAAGGGAGCACGATCACGGGTTGGCAGGTCACCGAGACAGACACACCGCCTCTCGCCGGGGACAGCAACTGGCTTGCCGCGCCCCCTGAGACCTACTCCATCACCGGACCGGCGGGGGAAATCGCTCTGTATGGATGGCTGCGTAGTTCAGCCGGGACGGTCAGCGCGGCGACATCAACGTCCCAGACCGTCGTGCGCTATGAGCCCTCCGTCGACTTCACGTTCCGACTGACCGAAGGCGGCGAGGAACGGTCAGCGCTGCGGTTCGGCACCTGGGGGCAGGCCACAGAGGCCTTTGACCTCCACCTGGATGCCCAGGCGGATGACGGAGACAACGTAACGACGACGGCTTACTTCCTGTCCTCGCTGGACGACGGCCCCGAGAAACTGCAGGCAGATTACCGCCCCCCAGCATCAATTCTCCGATGGCGGTTGGTTGTTGAGGCCACGGCCACACGGGCCCCGGTCACGCTGGAGTGGAATGTGTCGAGTGCAGATGCTGAACGCCTTTTCCTACTCCAGGCGCTCCGCGACGAAACACCTAACGGTGCTCCTGTGGACATGACATCCGAAGGGGAAATGGAGATCTCGGCGACGACTGTTTTCGAGGTCGCCTACGGCATGCCGGAGGAGGCGAGACTGGAACTGGGTGTCGGCTGGAACCTGGTTGGGACACCGGTCATGACTGACCAGCCGCTCAACGTGTTCTTCAGCGCCACTTCGCTCGGCGTGTGGTCCTGGCATGATGGGGCCTATTCCGAGCTCTCCAGCGAGTCGCCCATGAATGCCGAACAGGGCTACTTCCTCCACTCTGAGGTGGCCGGTCAGTCCCAGCCGATGCGCGGCCTCGTGGCCGACGGAAATCTGACGTTGAATCAGGGGTGGAACCTCGTCAGCCCCGTGAGAGACGGAGTCATTGTCAACGACATCGAGGAAGTCGGCCGTGCGTGGTGGTGGGATCCACTGCCCCAGAGTTACGTCCCGACCGAAGCAGGTGCGTCCCGGCAGGGGCGAGCCTATTGGATCTTCATCCACGGGGAATGACCAGGCACTGCGTGCTGAGGCTCTCTACCGGTTGCTTGCTGCCGCTGCCGCGGCATGCAGCATCCGGCGCGTCCCCACTTCAGGATACGCCTCCGCCAACGCCCGAATCGCCTCCACGTCGGAACGCATCGCTGCACAGGCAAGCCCTTTGGCGGCGGAATGGCGAACGTCAAGCGCGTTGACCAGATCCCCTGTGATCGCCAACAGAGCATCCACCGCACCAGCCGGCCTAAGACGTCCGACGGCGTAAGCGGCCGCAGCTCGGTGAAACGGGGTAATCCCCTCGTAAACCATCGGATGGGGGGGGCGAGGGGAAGGCGTATCAAGCTCGCGTGGGCCTCCATGCAGGGCGTCGAGGAGTTCCCGTGCCGCCGCGGCGTCCCCTGTCCGGCCGAGAGCTCGGGCGAGGTAAAAGCAAACCCACGCGCGCGTCCGGGCCTGAGGATAATCCGCCAGGGAAGTGGTCGTCGCCTGCTTCCGGTAACGCCGATAGGTCGCCACCATTGACCGGACTGTCTCGTCAGTTGCAGGAACAATCGAGAGAATCTGGGCCGCCCGCATCTCAGGTACGTAAGGGAGACACGTCAGCCCCCGACGGGCGTTGCGGTAGAGCTGTTCGAGTGTCTTCCCACGATGGGACAGGGGCATCGGATAGGCGGAGATCGCGGCCTGAAGCCCCTCGTCAACACGCATACCATCAGCGCCAAGCATCCCGAGGCATGTTTCACTCACCGACTCGGTCTGCCCGGTTCGGGAAACCAGCTGCCCCACCAGGTTCTCGTAGGAATCACTCTCGATCAAGAGGCCGCGGTCAAGGTCGCCGGGTACGGATCGCAGGAAGACGGGGACGACACGGGCATCCGTGCTGCCGATGGCATCCAGGGCTTCCAGAATGCGGAAGTGGATGACCGATGAGTGGCAGGCGACCAGAACGGGATGATCCCCGCTTAGCCTGGAGTACTCCCAGAATTCCTGCAGTCCTGAGGCCCCCGCCAGCAGGGCCCGTTCGGCATCTGTTCCCCCGATTCTGCCGAGTGCTTCAGCCGCCGTCGCCGCGAGGTACATGTTGCGACGGCGCACAAGCGTACTGCCCTTGCGCGTTTCGAGGTTGATCAACCCCGCCAAGAAGGGAACTGCCTTCCCATTGCCTGACGTGCCCAATGCCCGAAGTGCAGCCATGAGTCCTCGGATATCGCTGCCTTTCGCGTCAGGCGCGAGTCGCGCGGCAATGAAGACACGGAGAGCCTCGCCGGCCGCGTCCCCACCCAAGTGGCCCAATGCCCGAATCGCTCGGAGTTGCTCCACGGTTTCGTCCCCAGCCAGGTCGTCGAGGCGATTCTCCAGCCACTTCCCCCAGCCGGCCTTGAGGGCCAGGTCCCATTCCCAGATCCCCTGGCGTCTGTCACGTTCGCCGCCACCCCGGAATGGTACCGTGTGTCCCGTGAGATTCCCGAGAGCAAGGTGGGCCGCCCGAGCCGCGTTTGGGCACGAATCCGAGAGCGTCTTCTGGAGTGGATCAAGGCAACTGCGATCCCCGCAGGCCGCCAACGCGAGCGCGGCATTGGCTCGAACCGAAGCATCACGGTCACGAAGCGCCACGGTCAAGGCAGGAACAGCTCGTCTGTCACGCAGTACGGCTAAGCGTTGGGCCGCGCTGATGCGCAGGCCAGTTCTGCCAGCGCAGAGGTCCACGAGTGCGAGATCGATCGCATGCATGCGAGCGGATGTAACCGGCGCGCCGTCGGCTGAGCCACCGGATTCCGGGTACAGATCAATGGCCGCAGCTTCTCGAAAGCGGTCGAACTGAAGATTGAGGATGCCGCCCAGTTCCGGGTTGTTGCCGCGGAAACGGTAAGGCGTCCCCCGCCCCAGCAAAGGCACGGGTTCACCCGCGGAAGCCAGGGGCACCGGCGCAGATGGCGGGGCCCCAACTCGATGGCTGTGACACCCCACGCAGGACCGACGCTCGCCCGGCCGAACGTAAATCCACGACAGCTCGTTGACCACGGCCCGTCCTTCAGCATCAACAGCCTGCAGGGCCAATGCTCGGTCAGCCGGCACCTCAATGTGGAACGACCCGTCCTCGGCCAGGGGCACGGTCCCGAGTTCGACGGCCTCTACACCGATATGCAGGTAGTGGTAATGGTCCGGGCGCAGAGCCAGTGGCACTCCCTCGAACACACGCACAGCCCGCACGCGCCCGCGGAGACGCTGCTCCTGCTTCGAGCGAAAGACGCTCTGGCAGTAGAGATAACCGGTCCGTTCGGGATCACGATCCTGCGGACTCCGCAACACCGACGCCGTCACGGGCGGGCGCTTCCGGGGGCCCAGGAAGACCACCGAGTGCGCATCCCTGGTCAAAGACCGATGGAAGGCGCTGAAGCCTCCCGTTGAGAGGTCGATGGTGCCCAGATATTGCCGATCCAGGGACGTGGCCAACAACCTCCCATCCGGCAGGGGAGAGATGTCAAGAAGGTCTCGCGACACGGTGATTCGCCGTCCTTGAGCGGCTTCCGGCTCGGTGACCACGAGCCCGTCTTTGGAGAGAGCAGCGACCCGCCCGTCCGGCAGGGGAGCGGGGCTGCCGAACCCGTTTTGGCGCAGCAAGCCCGGTCTCACAGGCCCTTCGCTGCCGTAGCCGGCGTTGTAGCCAATCGTCCCTCGGTCGTTGCCGAGAAGAACCGTGCCCCCCGTACCGTCACAGCGGACGCGGTGTAACTGCGTCTCCACCTTTGCTCGGTCCATGAAATTGTCAGAGCGCACGACGACCAGGCCACCGTCAGCGCTGGCGCGTGGCTCGCGGTCCGACACGATATGGTAGGTCAGCGGGTGGATACCCGTTCCGCCTGCGTCCATTGCGAAGATACTTGAGGCCAGGTTGGCGTGGTATTCCTCGCGGCTGCCGATGCGCGTGGAGCTAAACGCGATGCGGCCGTCCGGCAACGGCTCGGGGTCGTAGTCGTGAAACGGACCGTCAGTGAGCTTCCGTGCCGGTGCACTCCCGGAAGCGGGAAGGCAGTAGATATGGTAGAAGCCCTCCCCTTCAGGGGCCATCGCGAAATAGATGGTCTTGCCGTCGAAGGAGACAGATGGGGAACCGATGGAGCCTGCGCCCGCGTCGATCAGGACTCTTGCCTCGGCCTCCGGATTGGCACTGGGCAGGAGACACAGTTTGCGCCCGAGAATCGCCGGGGCAGGGACATCATTCTCAGGGTAGGCGCGGGATTGCCAACTGCGGGGCCGACCGTTCGGTCCCGTTGCCGTAAAGGCGAAGTGGTGGGGCTTTGGGACGTTGCCTTGCAGGAAAAGAAGCGCCCCTCCGAGCGTCACCGCCTGCAGTTCCACCGGATCGGCCAGGGGAACGGCCCGAGGTAACGACAAATTCAGTCCCCACGGGCCGCGTCCATACGGGGCAACTGCCGTGGCAGGCACCCATCCGCGGTCGCCCTTGATGGTCTTCTGCCAGCCCTTCTGCACAGTGTCGCTGCACTGCCAGGTCGAGTCCGTAGCCAGAGTGTGTTTGGCGCCGTTCGCTGTGGCGATGCGGAGCTTCGCGATCAGTCCGGCGGCCCCGGGGAGGATGTTTGTGGCCTGGATCGCGAGGACGTTCTCCCCCGGCCGGATGAGGTGCGTGACATCCAGTCGCCGCGGACGGTGCCAGGCCGCCCCGCCCTGTTCCCCTTCGTCAATCAGCCGGCCGTTGAGGAACACGACCCACTCATTGTCAGCGGTGACGATCACTTGTGCCTGACGAACGGTGGTCTCCTCGGGACAGACCAGGACAGCACGGAAAAACCGCGAACAGGCAGGTGGGCTTTCCCCCGGTTCGTCAAGATCTCCTGGAAACCAGATCCACTGGGCGCCATCGAACAGGAGGGGATCCGCCAGCGCGGTCATCAGGGCCGGCCGCAGACGAGTGCCCCAGGCCCCCTTGCCATACGGAGCCACCACCTTTGCCGTGGGCCACGCGCTGTCATCGAGATCAGCAGACTCCCAGTGACGCTCAGCTTGCTCGCGGCTCCGCCATCCGGAGTCGGTGTCAATGGTGGACTGCGCACCGGTGTCCGAGCGCAAAACACAGCGCACAAGTAGGCCGGCCGGCCCGGGGAGAATATTCGTGGCCTCAACCGCGACAGTGTTTCGGCCCGGGGTCAGCAGAGCGGAGATGTCGAACTGCCGGGGTTGGTACCACGACGCCGCCCCCGGATCCCCCTCACCAACCAGGCGCCCGTTGACGTAGACACTCCACTCATTGTCCGCCGTGATGGCGAGAAACGCAGATGCGCTGCCGCCGTCCGGGAGGGTAAATACGCGACGGAAGTAGCGGGTGCACTCGGGAGGCTGCCGGCCGGCTTTGGCCAGATCTGCAGGATGCCAGATCCAGGACGCCCCCCGGAACTCGACCGGCTCGGCGCCAACGGCTGTGCCGGCTCCGACGAGCAACAACAGAGCCACTGCATTGCGTAGGTTAGTCTTCACGTGTCTCCCACTAAAGCGGAGTGTCTGATGGCTGCCTTCGGGGCCGGTTCAATCCAGATGCGAACCCCGGCTAACGTAGGCCACTCCCCGTCGGTTGTCTCCTCTCGACGGGACTTCGGATTCAGCGTTGCATGCCGGGCGTAACAGAGCTACGGTTACTGTTGCCAACGCGGGGCGAAGACGGGGGGGCTCCCAGGCTCCTGCCGGGGACGACATACCACTGCGAGAAAAAGCCAGCTCTAACAGCCATACACCATGCACCCCCAGGAAGCACTCAAACACTATTTCGGCTTCGAATCCTTCCTCGACGGACAGTTGGACGTGGTCGAGAAGATTCTGGATGGCCAGGATCTCTGTGTGGTCATGCCGACCGGAGCCGGAAAATCTCTCTGCTACCAGCTCCCCATCCTGATGGGCAAAGGGTATGGCCTGGTCGTTTCTCCATTGATCTCGCTCATGAAGGACCAGGTGGATGCGCTCTGCGAGAGGAGCATCCCGGCGGCATATGTAAACAGCACGATCTCACCTGAGGAACAACGCCGGCGTCTATGGGCCACGGGCGCAGGCGAGATCAAGATTCTGTACGTGGCACCCGAGCGCTTCCGGGCACCGGCGTTTAGACGCCTTCTCAACGAACAACCTCCTGACCTTCTGGTGGTGGACGAAGCCCACTGCATCAGTCAGTGGGGACATGATTTTCGCCCGGACTACCTGCGCCTGGGCGAAGCGGTCGCCGAGACAAGTGTTCCCCAGGTGTGCGCGTTCACCGCAACGGCAACGCCACTCGTTCGGGAAGACATCCGGACGCACCTCAAACGCGCTGACATGGGAACCTATGTCTCAGGCTTCCAGCGCCCCAACCTCTCCTTCTCGGTTCTCAACTGCCGCTCAAACCAGCAGAAGCAGGATGCCGTGGCCAACCTGCTGCAGGACCCGCAACCCACCATCATCTACGCGTCAACCCGCAAAGCGGTGGACCAACTGGCCAGCGAATTTGGCTGTATCCCCTATCATGCCGGCCTGCGGGACGAGGAACGGACCAGCGCCCAAAACCGATTCATGGCCGACCCCTGCCCCGTACTGGCCGCGACAAATGCCTTTGGCATGGGCATTGACCGACCCGACATACGACGCGTGGTCCACTACAATATCCCGGGCTCACTCGAAGCGTACTACCAGGAAGCCGGACGTGCCGGACGCGACGGCGAACCCGCTGACTGCATCCTGCTCTTTGCCTACCACGACCGCTTCGTCCAGGAATTCCTGATCGATATCAATAACCCCTCCGAGGCCCTGCTCCGGACCCTCTATGGCGTCCTCCGCAAGGAGTTTCAGCGCGCCGGGGACGCCCTCCTTGAGCTCCGCCTGGCGGATCTGGCCGCCATCGTCCCCGGAGCCGAATCCGACCGACAGCTCAGCAGTGCCCTGCGTATTCTTGAGAGCCATGGCTACGTCGAACGCGGCTTCCGGCGTGAGAATCAGGGGACACTTCAGTTCCTCCGTGACTTGGACGGCCTCCACCGCCTGCACCAACACCAGGGGACTCAGCGATCCCGCTTTATCGATCGCTGCATTCAGTACTGTGGGCAACCATTGCGCTCAGGTGTTGCGCTGACTTACGAGCAGCTGGCCGGAATTGCCGGCTTGCGGGTGGACCAAATCCAGCGCGTGCTGCGGGCCCTCCACGGGGAAGAAGTCGCTTGGACGCCTCCCTTCAGCGGGCGAGCCCTCCAACTGCCAAAACCCGAAGAGTCTGAGCTCAACATCAGCTTCGAGGAACTGAACAAGAAGCGTGATTTTGACTTCGCCCGACTGGAAGATGTGATCAACTACACGCGCAGCACGGGGTGTCGACAACGCTTCATCGTCGCCTATTTCGGCCAGGACATTGCTGATTGGCGCTGCGAGGCCTGTGATCTCTGCCGGAAGCTCGAGCATGCGCTGCACCGCGACCCAACTCCAGAGGAAACCGAGATCATTCGGTCGGTCCTGCAGGCGGTCCTGGACTTTGAGGGGCGCTTTGGGAAAGGCCGAATCGCCCAAGTCCTTGCCGGATCAAAGAGCCAGGAAATCGTGCGTTGGCGGCTGGACTCTCACCCGCGCTACGGTGATTTGGCCGACGTCGGCAACGCACACCTCCTGCGTTTCCTGAACTCCCTCCAAAAATCCGATTGCATCAAACAGGTCGGGGATCCCAAATACCCTTGCATCGACATCAGCCCGTTCGGCATCAACGTCCTTGACGGCAAGGAAGCGGTAAAACTGGATTTCCCGGAGGAGGGGGGGAGCAACAGAACGGGGGGGACGAGCAAGAGCCCCCGCAAACGCAAAGCACGCTCCCCGAAGAAAGATGCTGCCGTCGACGTCACGCGTGACGAGCTTGAGGAAACGGCCGACGATCTGTTCGAGCGGCTCCGAGGTGTTCGACTCGAAATGGCGGACGACCGAGGCGCTCCGGCGTACGTCATCCTGTCAGACCGAGCCCTTGCGGGACTGGCCGAAGCGAAGCCGATCACCGCTGAAGAGGCCTTGCGGATCAAAGGCATCGGTCCCAAGAAGGTCGACACCATCATTCCGCGCTTCCTCGCGGAAATCGAGGCGTGGCGTCAGGAGTTGCGAGGAACGGAGACAGCCTGAAGCGCCAACAGGGAGAATCAGTCGTCGTCCCGGATATTGAGCCCTTTGTCCAGCTTCTCTCGCTGTTCGGGAGTCAAATCCAGACTGGCAAGCGCATCCCGGAGCCGCTTTGCGTTGCGCGACACGGGACGGAATCCGCAGGTGTCAGGGAAGACGGGATTCGCGGCCTCCAGGAGGAATTTGGGGTAATCGCGGCACATCCCGGGACGACTGCTGTAGGAATCGCAACCCTTCGCTTCGGGGTCGTAGTGAGTGCAGTGAAAGACGAATGTGTGATCCCCCCGGTCTTCTTCAATGAGTGTGAACCCGTTGACCACGTTCTGCCAGCGCAGGAATGTGCGCCGGAAGATGTCTGAATGGTAGAGAAGACGGTGGACCTGGATGGCAGGTGTCTCGCAGCAGGCTCCGCAACGGTTGCATGATCCGGCCAGACGATAGGGGATATTGCCCCGGGACCGGCGGAACAGTCGGGTGACAGCCAAGTCCACAGTGAACTGCCACCGGGTCAGCATCTTCACGCTCCTGCGCAGCCAATCATCCCGCATCAGCCGGTTGCCTCCCCTGCATGCTTGGCGTAGAACTGAACGTAGGCGGCGAGCATTTTCTTGAGCGTCTTGGGCGTGTCCAAGTCGTAGGGACAACGTTCGCGACACTTCCCGCATTCAATGCAATTGTCAATGCGATGCATCTGCTCGTACCAGTCATCGCTCAGGAACTGTTGGTACGGCATGCGGTCAAGCAGCAATGACATCCGCCCTGCCATGGGGATGGGAATTTCAGCCGGACAGGGCAGGCAGTAGCCGCACGCACGACAGAAGTTGCCCGCGAGTTCTTCGCAGTCTCGGGCGATCAACGCTTCCATCTCCGCCCCCAACTGTGGAGGGCTGGCTTCAAGCGCGATGAACTCCTCAAGCTCGGACATGTGCTGAATCCCCCAGATGGGGACGACGTTGGGGTACGTGCGCAGGAAGGCGAATGCCGCGGGAGCGTGCGTCAGCAGCCCGCCGCACAGAGCCTTCATCGCGACAACGCCCACATCATGCTCCGCACAGACCCGAATCAAGTCCAGATCATCTGCGGATGAGATCGCGGACAAGGGAAACTGCATGGTGTCATAAAGCCCCGACTGGACAGCCCGGACTGCGACGTCAAGACGATGGTTGGTGATCCCGATGAAGCGAACCATGCCCTTCCGTTGCGCCTCCAGCAGTGCCGCGTAGGATGAGTTCGGGTCGTCCGGCTCAGGCAAGACACCCGGGTTGTGCAACTGCAGGAGATCCACACGATCAGTCTTGAGATGCCGCAGGCTGGTCTCGAGATCAGCCAACACACCCTCTCTCGTTGTCGCCCCGCTCTTGGTCGCGAGAATGATCTCGTCGCGCACGCCACCCAGGGCGTAACCGATCTTCTCTTCACTATCGCTGTAGGCTCGAGCGGTATCGTAGAAATTGATCCCGGCCTCGTGAGCGCGGCGCAGTATGCGGGCCGCCTCTTCACGGTCTGTGCGCTGGATCGGCAGCACTCCGAAAGCCGTGCGTGTGGCCATCAAGCCTGTTCGCCCAAGGCGTGTGAGTTCCATCTATCGAGTCTCCTGCGGCAGAATCCTGTGCATCGCGGACCGAGCCCCGCGAGCGTCCTCCCCGGTACACACAGCCGGGGTGGAGAAAGAGAACGGGCAGTCCTGTTGGACTGCCCGTTGCGTGTCATGCGTACGTTCTCGAAGAAGAGGAGCTTACTCTTCCTCTTCGGCGTCCTTTGCGGCCTCAGCCATGATCTTCGTGCCCAGATTCGGCGGCACGGGATCGTAGCGCTCGAAGACCATCTCAAAGGAGCCACGCCCCTGAGTCATCGACCGCAGCGTGCTGGAATAGGTGAACATCTCGGCCAGGGGGGCCTCCGCGTTGAGGACCTGGAAGCCTTCCTCACGATCCATCCCCAGGATGCGACCCCGCCGGGAGTTGAGATCCCCGCTGATATCGCCCATGTACTCTTCGGGGAAGAGAATCTTGAGCGTCATGATCGGCTCAAGAAGGATCGGTTTGGCGTTGGCCATGGCTGCACGGAAAGCTCCGCGAGCAGCGATTTTGAAGGCCATTTCCGAGGAGTCGACAGGATGGTACTTGCCATCGTAGACGACCGCTCTGATGTTGATCACACGGCAGGAGGCCAACGGGCCGGCGACCATTGTCTCGACAACGCCCTTCTCGACTGCGGGGATGTAGTTCTTGGGGATATTCCCGCCAACGACCTCATTGGAGAACTCGAATTCGCCGTCCGTCAGAGGTTCCAGGCGAAGATGCACTTCACCGAACTGCCCGTGTCCACCGGTCTGCTTCTTGTGACGGTACTGGGCGGAGCCCTGGCCAGTGATCGTCTCGCGGTACGGAACCTTGGGGGTCTCCGTGACCGTCTCGACCTTGAACTCGGTCTCCAGACGCCCCATTACCACGGCCAGGTGCTGGTCACCCATGCCGGAAAGCACGGTCTGGTGCGTCTCGGCGTTGCGGTCAAGGATCAGGGTCGGATCTTCGGCAACGAGACGCTGCAGTCCCGTCGAGATCTTGTCTTCCTCGCCCTTCTTGACCGGGAAAATCGCCTGAGACATGGTCGGGGTGGAATAAGAAATCGGCGTGATCGGCTTCGCGGAAGCCGACGCTGAGAGCGTGTCGCCAATCACGGTGTTCTTGAGCTTCGGTATGGCCACGAGCTCCCCGGGCCCAGCCGAATCAACCTGCGTCTGGTTCTTGCCATTCACCAAGAAAAGCGTCCCAAGACGCTCACGGCTGCCTCGGCTGACGTTGTGGAGTTCCGAATCGGACTTGACCGTGCCGGAGAAGACGCGCAGACAGGTCAGCTGACCGATAAACGGGTCCGTGATGGACTTGTAGACAAATGCCGTAGCCGTGTCGTCATCCCGGCTCAGTTCGCCCTCAACAAGCGGAACCGGAGCCCCGGTCAACGGTGCGGGGAACAGGTTCATGATCCCGTTCATGAGTTCATCAATACCGACGTCTTTCCCGACGCTCCCGCAGAACACAGGCACGATGGCTGCGTCGGAGATCGCCTGGTGGAGGCCCTGGGCAATCTCGGCTTCCGACAGCTCTTCGCCCTCGAGATAGCGCATCATCAGCTCTTCGTCCGACTCCGCGACTGTGTCCATCAACGCTTCACGGTAGGTCTCCAGGTCGTCGGCGAGTTCGGCCGGGGCGTCGTCACCGGCTTGCAAGACCTGAACAACGCCCGAGACGTCCGCACGGGCGCCGACGGGGAGGGTGAACGGTACACAGACCGTCGCACCGTAGCTCTCCTGCAAGGAACCCAGAACGCCCGCGAAGTCAGCCTGGTCACGGTCAAGCCCATTGATCATGAACGCCCGGGGGACGTTGTTGTCACGAGCGTGACGCCAGGCGTTGATGGTTCCCGGGCCAATACCGGCAGCGGCATCGACGACGATCAGCACGGCGTCCGCGACCCTAATGGCGGATGTCGCTTCTCCGCAGAAATCAGCATAGCCCGGGGTGTCGCAGAAGAAGAAGTGGTGATCCTGCCACGGGCAATGCAGCGAGGCTGTGAAGAGGCTGCTCTTCCTGTCCTGTTCTTCCTGACGGAAATCGGAAACACTGGTGTTCTGATCGACGCTGCCCAAACGCGACACAACGCCCGCTTTGTGCAACATCAGATCCGCAAGTGACGTCTTCCCGGCCCCCGCGTGACCTGCCACTACAAAATTGCGGATGTTCTCGGCTGAGCAGTCTTTCACTGTCGTTTCTCCATCGCGTTCTGCGGGTCCCGTTTCCTCATGGACTCCCGCTTACCTGTCTTCTATGATCAAGGGATCAGTCCAAACCACTGCCGGTCAGCTGGCGAAGCGCCTGCATGTACTTCTCACGCGTACGCTCGACAACATCATCGGGGAGGTTCGGAGCCGGCGGAGTCTTATTGAACTTGATCTCTTCGAGGTAGTCACGAACGAACTGTTTGTCGAGGCTGGGCGGGTTCCGCCCCGTGGTGTAGTCCTCTGCCGGCCAGAAGCGGCTGGAGTCCGGAGTCAACACCTCATCGATAAGGATCATCTGGTCGCCATCAAAGCCGAACTCAAACTTGGTATCAGCGATGATGATGCCCTTCTCGGCGGCGTGGTCCGCGGCGGTACGGTAAATCTTGAGGGTGTTCTCTCGCAGCGCGGCAGCGACGTCTGCATCGGTCAGCTCAATGACACGAGCATAGCTGATGTTCTCGTCATGCTCGCCCTGTTCGGCCTTGAAAGCCGGTGTGAAAATCGGGCTGGCGAGCTTGTCGGCCTGGACGTAGCCCGGGCGCAACGAGATACCGCAGACGGAGCCGCTTACCTGATACTCTTTCCAACCCGATCCGACCAGGTAACCACGCGCCACACACTCGACCGATACGGTATCGGCCTTCTTCACGAGCATGGTCCGGCCGGCCAAATCGTCCCCCACGGCTTGGGCAGCTTCGGGAAAATCGGCAACATCCGCTGAGATCAGGTGGTTGGGCATCCAGTCGAGGAGATCGAACCAATAGCGGGAAATCCAGGTGAGGACACGGCCCTTGTCAGGAATACCATTCGGCATGACGCAATCGAACGCGCTGATGCGATCGGTAGCGACCATGAGCAGGGCATCGCCCGTGTCGTAAATGTCCCTCACTTTGCCCCGTTTAGGCTCAGGTAGCCCGGGGATGCTGCTTTCCAGAAGTGCCTGATTTCGATCGTATTTCATGCGACTGTCCCTTCCGTGCGCGCACTCCCTGCGCGCGTTGAGCGGAACCCATCCGCCACGATGGACGGAGCGTAAGCGAACAGACTGATTGTCTCGTTCACAAGTCTTCTCTTCGGGGAGAAGAAGGAGAATATACCGCGACTTGCCTGAGTCATCAAAAACCGACCCCATTTTTCGCTAATCTCTCCGTTAGGTGAAGCGGCTCGACGGACTCTCGCCCTCCATCGGACACAGATGGCCCGGAGAATCCCTGGAGGGAGAGACTCCATCGGACACAGATGGCCCAGAGAATCCCTGGAGGGAGAGACTCCATCGGACACAGATGGGCCCAGGGAATCCCTGGAGGGAGAGACTCCGTCGAGCCATCTTGGAGTTCTCCCCCCGCGTGACTGAGAGGTTATTCAGGAAACTCCTCCCAACGCGACGGAGGGGCAACGAAGTATTACGTTCCTTGCTTGTCCCCGGGGGAGAGTATGGTAGATTCGTGCTCTGCCTCTGGATGGCCAGCTCTTTCTGTCAGTAACCAACAGCCAGCAACCAACGGGCCTCCCCATGTCGACCCCAAGAAAGCGCCTGCCGGAATGGTTGCGCGTTTCCTATCGCGGAGGGCGAGCCCGCCAGGAAGTGAAGGAACTCCTCAAGGGCCTTCGCCTTCACACGGTATGTGAGAGTGCAACCTGCCCCAACCTGTGTGAGTGTTGGGGACGACACACGGCAACGTTCATGCTCCTCGGCAGCGTGTGTACGCGCGACTGCAGGTTCTGTGATGTCCCCCATGGGACGCCGCCACCTCCTGATGGGAAAGAACCGGAGAATGTAGCCGAGGCCGCAGAACGGCTGGCCTTGCGGTATGTGGTGCTCACGTGCGTGACCCGGGATGACCTCGTCGACGGCGGGGCAGGACACTTCGCAGCCACTGTAAACGCCATTCGCGCCCGGGCCCCGGAAACGCAGATCGAGGTGCTTACCTCCGACTTCGGAGGGCGCGAAGAGGATCTCGCAACCGTGTTGCAGGCGCGCCCTGATGTCTTCAATCACAACATCGAGACGGTTGGGCGCCTCACCCCCGAGATACGCAGTCACGCCAGCTACCGTCGAAGCCTGACGGTGCTGGCCAACGCCACGCGCCTGGGGCAGGCACACAACATCGCGGTGAAGTCGGGATTCATGCTTGGACTCGGAGAAACTGACGACGAAATCAGGACACTGCTGGGGGACCTCCGAGAAGCCGGGGTCAGCATCCTGACCATCGGCCAATACCTTCCCCCATCGGCCAACCACTGGCCGTTGGCCCGATACGCTCCCCCGGAGGAGTTCGATGAGTGGGCCCGCATCGCCAAAGAGGAGGTCGGCTTCTCGTCGGTGGTGAGCGGTCCCCTCGTGCGCAGTTCCTACATGGCCGACCAAGCCGTGGAAGCTGCCCTGCATCCGGCCGACAACCCAAGCGACGCGTAAGCCTCAGATCGCCCTTGCAGGAAGGGCGAGAGCCCGGATGAGGGAACCGCTCACACCTACCACGTTGCCTGCTTCCTGTGGCTTCAATGTGGGAGGAGCTGCTCGCACCTACCATGTTGCCTGCTTCCTGTGGCTTCAATGTGGGAGGAGCCGCCGTGCTCCGACTTCCAATCGGGGGATGGCACCCCCTCGCCTTGAGGAACAAGACCGCTCCTGATAGTCGCGGCTCGGCCGAACAGGCCACAACGGCTCACCAAAGCTCATGCAGGAGCCGAGAAGCGGTCTCAACGATGCGGTAACCGGCGTCCTCGGCAAGACGAGTCCAGTGGATGGGCTCTCCTGAGTAGCCGCCGCCGAGAATTCCGGGGATCGTGGGGCAGTACCCCGAGTAGCCATCGGCGATCCCGCACACGCCGGTTGCCCGGGCAGGGCTCCTGCGCTTGATGTCGAGCCCGAACTGGCAGAAAAGCTCGCACGGCTGAGTCACCAGAGCCACATCTCCGATACGCAGCGCATGCACAGGGATCGTGTCCACTGGATTGGCGCCGAATTCCTCCTGAAGAAGCAAGGCACCATAGGCAAAGAGCTGATCCCAGATGGGGTGCTTCACACCGGCATCGGCCTCGGCAAGCAGCGTCTGAGCCTTCTCCAGCCGAGCGGTGGTCGGCAAGCGCACGGGCATGGCTATGTCCTCGAAGACGTGTGCGAACGCCGCATCATCGCACCATGTCGCCTCGTGCAGCAGACGAAGAGTCTCGCCCGCAACGACATGGGACTTCCGCAGCAGCTTCTGCTCCCGATTTTCCCCCTTGCCACCGTGCCCCAGCAGGTTGACGTTCGCGATATCGCCAAACGCACCGTTGAGGAAAACCACGGGAACAGGCCCAAGCGCCTCCCGCAGGAAGCGTCGGGAGACGCCGGGGAAATCTGCAGAGTAGAAGTCGGCACCGTAGAAACAAGTGGGATGTGAGGTGCTGTTGTGCAGGATGGCGACGAGTTGTCCGTCTTGGTCTTCCAGGAAGAGCGCCAGGTGTGCGTGGTCGTCCGGCCCTTCGAGGCCGGTGAATTCCCGGCGTGCTGTGTCGCCATGCATCGTGTGGCTGCCGTCGCTCCAGCAACATCTGCGGTTGTAGCCGATACGGGTCGTTCCGGAGCCCCAGCCCAGCCGGACGGGGCGCACGCTGCTCCGGGCTTCCCGGGCGACATCACAGAGCCATTGCGACAGCCGCTCCAAGTACGCGGTATCGATAGGCTTCCCGCGCGATGTGCTGATCAGCGACGGGCCGGAATGGGTATGCGTTCCTGCCATAACGACGTCGCGCGGCATCACCCCCGCGGCATCTGCCACAGCCGCTCGCGTATCCTCCACAAACGCAGAGGGTACCGCGGCGAGGTCACAACTGATGATCAGGGCATGGCTCGTCCCGTCTCCCAACAGCAATGCGTTGGCTTCCAAGTCATCACGCACAGAGTTCGCCACTTGGCTCACTGTGGCCCCCTGGATCGGGGCCCCGAGCTCCCCATTGATCACGATCGAAGCCGCTCCGGCTTTCAGCATTCTGTCTTCTCCTGTCACTACCCCGGCGGGAACGCACCCGTCAGATGAAGCGTTCACGTTTGAAGTCGGCAGGCGTGCCGCCATGCGGCAGCAGTGCACCGTACGACTTGCCGGCGACCAACGAACCATCGACAACAAAACCTTCAGGGCGCTCGGCAAGCTCCGCGATGAGGCGATCCCGCCAACACGCCACGCGTTCAAGATGCCCTGAAGCAGCGCTCAGGTCATGACGTTCTTCGGGGTCCTGCTCCAGATCAAAGAACTGCTCCCTGCCGTCCTGCGGAAACCAGATGTACTTCTCACGGCCATCCGTGAGGGAATGATGCAGAGGAGCGTGCTCGATATGCACGTAGGGCCGCCAATCAGGCGTCTCCCCACGCAGGACGGGCGCCAGACTCACCCCGTCGACCGAAGGCGGGGTCTCGAGTCCAACCAAGTCGAGCAGTGTCGGCATGATATCCGCATGCGTGGCGACCTGGTCGTGGACCGTGCCTTGAGTCAAGCCCAGACTGGCAGGCCCTTCGATGAGGAAAGGTACGCGCGCGGAGGGTTCGTAGGCTTGGCTTTTCCGCCAACAGTAGTGGTCTCCAAGCATCTCCCCATGGTCGCTGGTCAGTGCAACGATCGTGTCGTTCCGGGTCAGGCCAACAATGGGATTCAGCAGACGCCGGAGCTGGTCGTCCATATGGTTGATCAATCCGTAATAGGCAGCTCGTGTGCTCAGGAGGGCTTCACCCTCCAAAGCAATGCGACTCGGGGCGACCATGTCCTGCCGACGTCGGGCATCGGGCCCGGGAGGCGACGCCCAGTCCCCGATCACCGGCTCCGGGACGCCGGTCCGGAGGTACCGGTCGAGGTAGAACGCCGGCGGCTGGAGAGGGGGATGGGCGGCGATGAACGAAAGGGTAAGAAAGAACGGACAGGTGGGGTCGCGGCGTTTCAGGAACGTGAGGGCACGAGCCACGGTCCAGTTGGTCTGGTGCAGATGCTCCTCAAGCGGCCAGGGCCGGGCCGTCCAGTCATTGTGCATGACACCCCCGCCAAACCAACCGCCATTGCCCTGCGGCCCGGCCTCCCGCAACCATTCGCGGTAGTCATTGAAGCCATCCGCGGATGTCGTTTCCACCTCCTCATAGCCAAAGCGTTTGCGCCCGGGGTACTGATGCATGCCGCGACCGATCCAGCGGGTCTGGTACCCACCATCGCGCAGCACTTCGGCGAGAGTGCTCTCGGGATCCCACGTAACGCCATCACGGTAGCCCACCAATCCATGGGTTTGGGGGAGCTGCCCGGCCAGGATGGACCGGCGCGCCGAGATGCAGGTGGGACAGGCGGAGTAGAAGTGCCGGAGCCGCGCACCACGCTGGGCGATCCCGTCCATTGTCGGGGTCAGGAGGACGGGGTGTCCCTCAACTCCCAGGCAATCCCCCCGGTGCTGTTCGGTAACAATGAGTAGGATATTCGGTCGCTGCGCCATCCGGCTCCGTCCTTTCCCGCGCGGTCACTCGGTGCTGCGGGATAGTATGTCCACAGTTAGAGCATTGCGCAATGATGTAACCTTCCGCGCACGGCGCGTGTAATAGCCTGTGAACGTTCACTTCTGTGATCACAGAACGTCCGAAGAGAAGTTCGACCAAAGATGATGACCCACACAAGACTATGAGGTAATACGAATGAAAGCCTTGCACTGTGCGTTGGCTCTGATCGCCCTGCTCGCACTCCCGGCTACCCCCGGCGTAAACGCTGGGGATATCGCGGGCAGCTTCTCGGATTCTGTGATGGCCGTTGCGCGAATCGACATGAACAAGCTGCGGCAGGTACCTGCAATCGAGCGAGCAGTCAATGATGAGTTCGGCAAGCTCCAAGGCTTCTGCCGGCAAATCCGCGAATGGACGGGAGTTGACCTGGATTGCGTGGATCACCTCTGGCTGGGGGTGCAGAAGGCGAACCATGGCATGGTAGTCATGGAAGGTGTGCACGATATCGCCGCCATTCGCGACTCTCTCATGGCCATCGACCACGCCCAGATCATCCCTAAGGAGGGAGTCCCAATCGCCGTACTCCTGCCTGATGAAAAGAAGCCCGGCACGTTCAATCTGGGAGCTGTCTTGGACGAGCGGGTGCTGGTGGTGGGGCAACCGGAGGCGACCGAAGCCTACATCGACGCGTACACCGGCAATGCCCAGGGACTCGGCGAGGAAAAACGGGCCCGAATCGCCTCCCTGAAAGACTCGGAATTCATGGTTCATGCCTTCATCCTCGGCATGAAAGCTGAGGACGTGGCAAAGGCCCCCTTCCTGCGTGGACTGACTCACGGAGAGGTCCGCATGGACGTCCCGGGCGATCTGCAGGTGAACGTCAGTGTCGGAGTACGTAAAAAGGGTCTCCTGCAGCCGATTCAGAAGCTGGCCCAGGGGTTCTTTGAACTCTATGCCCAGATGGACGATGCGGGGAAAGGCAACCCGATCAAGCGGCAGCTGTTTGAAAACGCGGCCGTCCGGATAGAGGGTGAAGAGGTAGTTGTGCTCTCGGGCATTGCAGAGGATGTCATCGATCAACTCCTCGAGCAGAAACTGACCGGCATTCACTGAGTACAGGCCTGGACACGAATGACATCGACAGTCACAATCAGTGACAGAGACCTCGTGGAACGCGCCCGCACCGGGGATCAGGACGCGTTCCGCGATCTCGTCGTGCGCTACCAACGCCTGGTCTTTTCCTGCGCCTTGACGGTCACACGCAACTCAGCTGACGCCGCAGACGTGACCCAGGAGGCATTTATCCGCTTCCACAGAAATGCAGCTCAGTTCGACCTGAATCGACCTCTGAAACCCTATCTCGTCACGATCGCGATGAATTGCGCCCGGAACGTACTGCGGAAACGGTCCCGTACCACAGCTATGGAGTTGCCGTCAGAGCCATCTCTGGCGCACATCCCCGATACACGGCCGACGCCGGAACGTGAGATGGCCCGCGGGGAACGCCGCGGCGCGATTCGGAGCCTGATCAACTCGCTGCCCCAGCGACTTCGTGAAGTCTGCAGCCTGTTCTACCTGGGCGAACGCAGCTGTGCAGAAATCGCCGGCATCCTGGAAATGAACGAATCAGCTGTCAAAGTGGCCCTCCATCGGGCCCGCAAGAAGCTGGTCGAAAGCGGTATCCGTGAATGGAGGACGGTATGACGACGACGTGTGAAACCGTTCAACAGATGATCCCTGATCACACATGGCTCAATCGTGAGGAGCGCCAGATGCTTTTGGCTCACCTTGAAGCCTGCGACAGTTGCCAGCAGGTCTACGAGACGGTCTGCGAGTTCGGGGCGCTCCTTTGTGAAGATGCGCAGTCCGAAATGCCCGATGACATGGCGGACCGCGTGATGGTGGCTCTGGCAGACGAGTCTCTCCAGGAAGAGTGGAGTGGCCTCAGTCTCATGATCGGCGTTGTGATCTGTGCCCAGATTGCCGTCCTTATCGGTTTGAGGACGAATCTACTGACCCGTCTTCGCGAGGTACACGTGGGTTGGCAGTGGCTGGTAGGCGATGTCGTTCAGCCCCTTTTCTCGGGTTGTTGGATAAGCGTGAGCAGCGCTCTGGGGGCACTTTCCGGTTCTGCCCAGTCGTTGCGTATCCCCGAACTGTGGTTGCCGATTGCAGTGGGCGCCCTCCTGGTGTGCCTGATGTCCGGGGGAGTTCTGTACGGCGAGGAGAAATACCATGGCTGAGAATATCCGCGAGAGTGTAGCGACCATGTCAAACGGTTCGGCGGCAGGCGGATCTGCTTCCGGCCTGCACGGGCGCACCTGGTTCCGACGCGGAACCGCATTGGCCATCCTACTGCTCCCCGGGGCAGCTCTCTGGGCCGGCCCCATGAAAAGGCAGACGCCCGGGCAGCAACTTGCCGGCGTCGCCATGGGCCTGGCCTTGGTGATCTGCGTCGAGCTCGGTCTACTGGCCACGTGTCTCCTCTACGCAGTGCTCGAACCGGAGAGGGTGCGCGCTGGGAGCGCCCTCCAGGCACGATCCGCCTTCCGCAGCTTCGGGGTTGGTGTGCTTATGGTGGTCATCTTGTTACTGGCCTGCGGCCTCATTTCCCAGATGCCCGACGCCATCAGCGGTCTCCTCGCCATCCCCCTTCTCGCGGCTTACACCTATGTTCTCATTATGGGATTCACCATGGTGGCCCACGGGGTCGGGGACCGCATACAGAGCAACACATCGAGCACCACGATGGGGTCATCGTTCTTTGCCGTGCTCTATGGAGGGAGCATTCTCCTGTTGACCAACTTCGTGCCCTTTGTGGGACAGCTTGTCCTCCTGATCGTGGCCCTTCTGGCCATCGGTCTGGGGACCCGGTCAGTCAGCCAACGGCGCAGGGAGAAGAAGGCAGCCCGGCAGGCAGCTCGGGAAGCCGTGAATCCCCCTGCCGAAGATGACATCCCCGAAACGACGAGCTGAGCCTTCCCCCCGATATCTCCTACCCGAATGCGATCATGGGGCGTTGCCATTCGGCGCGTAGTCTTCTATGTTCACGGCACACTGATTACAGGAAGCGCTACGCAAGGGAGCCCAGCGAACGCGATGAACGTCTGGCGCATGATCATCCGAGAGCTTCGCTGTCGGTTTGGGGGCTTTGTCGTCGCCGTCCTTTCTGTGGGCATCCCTTCCGGATGCCTCGTCGGTACCCTTGCCCTCATCCACCAGCACGACACCGAAACAGTCCGTATCCTTACGCAGCAGGAAGAGAACCTGGCTCAACGCGTTGCCGGCATGTCAGAAGACGTGAAACGTGCCATGAAGCACCTCGGCTTCAATATCACGATCCTTCCGTCTGCTCAAGACCTCGCGCAATGGCACGACCAGGGAGCAGCCAATGTGTTCATGCCGCAAGCCTACGCCGCAGAACTGGCGCGTTCAGAGCTGCTGACGATCGAGCACATCGTGCCCGCCATCCGCTACCGGGCCAAGTGGCCGGAACGGAAGTGGACCGTCTTATTCTCTGCCCTGGATTCCACAGTCGTCAAGCCTGCGGCGGATGGGAGCGGAGCCGACCTGCCGAACATCCCGCCAGGACACGTCCGCCTGGGTGCTGAACTGCACCAGGGGCTGTCACTCAGCGAAGGACAGCCGATCGCGATCATGGGGCATACGTTCACGGTTGACGCTTGTCTACCCGAACAGGGGAACCGCGACGATGTGACCGTGTCATTCCATCTGAAGGACCTGCAGAAACTCCTTGATCGGGATGGGATGATTACGGAGATCCGAGCGCTTGAGTGCCGGTGTGCCTGGACCGATGTCGATCAAGTACGTAAGGAGGTGGGGCACATCCTCCCGGAAACACGAGTTGTGGAACACCGTTCCGTCGCGTTGGCCAAGGCGAAAGCACGGACGGATGTCGCGGAACAGGGCAAACAGGCGATAAAGCAGGAAGCGCTGAAACGTCAGGAACTGAGGCATGCTCGTCTGCGGTTCGGGGCGATTCTGGTGGCTTTCGTGTCATTCGGCAGTGTCGTCTGGGCAGGACTGGTATCGTTGATCAACGCCCGCAGCCGGAGAGCCGAAATCGGCGTGCTGAGAACCTTGGGCTTCCGGACGGGTCAGGTGCTGATGCTCTTCCTGGGGCGAGCGGCCTTCGTCGGCCTGAGCGGAGGGGTCCTGGGAGGTGCTTTGGGCCTGGCCGTCACGACGGAGTTGCTGCAGAACGACGGAGCGACAGGAATGGACGGGCTGTTGTGGACCTGGGCCGCAGGACTCCTGCTGGCTGTCTGCGTCTCACTCGTCGCCGGAGCCGTCCCCGCAGTGTGGGCTGCCCAACAACATCCGGCTGATATGGTTCGCGAATAGGAAAAGTGAGGTCGACTATGAGACTGTGGCGCATGCTGTTTCGAGAGGCGTGCCATCGGCGACTGACCTTCGCAGCCGGCGTGCTGTGCGCGGCAGTGGCCGTTGCCAGCCTCATTGCCGCCCTGGTTGCCCTGGCCTACCACGACGCTGAGACACAGGCCGTCCTGGAACGGAAGGCGGAGGAGACTGACCAGCTCCTCAGGCAGCTGAGGGAAGAGATGCGCAAGACGACACTGAAGCTGAGCTTCAACGCCATCATCCTGCCCGAAAACCAAAGCTTGCGGGATTGGCATATGCAGGACTATGCCGACGAGTACATGCCCGAAGACTATGTCATGAAGCTGGCGGACTCAGGTATTGTCACCGTGCGCCACTTCCTGCCGGTACTGCAACGAAAAGTGAAGTGGCCGGAGCGAAAGCAGTCGATCATACTCGTAGGTACGCGGGGGGAAGTCCCGAACATGCACAAAAGCCCCAAAGCCCCCCTCGTGCAACCGGTGCCGGACGGGACGATCGTGCTCGGGCATGAACTGCACCAACGACTCGGGCTGAAGACCGGAGACGAGGTGGTGTTCATGGGGCAAACGTTCGGAGTGCACCGATGCCACGGCGAACGGGGTACGAAGGATGACATAACCGCATGGATCCCCCTGAAGGCAGCGCAGGAACTGTTGGACAAGCGTGGGAAGATCAACGCGATTCTGGCTTTGGAGTGTCTCTGTGTCGGCGCAGAGGGGCTGGCCCGCGTCCGGCGGGACATCATGGGCGTCCTCCCCGGCACACAGGTCATCGAGCACGGAACGAAGGTCATCGCCCGAGCGGAGGCTCGTTTCCGGGTTGGGCGCGAAGCCCAGGAAGCCTACGAGCAGGCAGAGAAGGAGCGCGCTGAAGCGCGCGCGCGCCAGGAACGCCTTGCGGCTGTCAGTGTCCCTCTGATTCTGGCGGTCTGTGTGCTCAGCATGGCCCTGCTGTCATACTCGAATGTCCGTGATCGACGAAACGAGATGGGAATTCTCAAGGCCCTTGGTTACGGGACAGGGACAATTCTCCTGCTGGTGCTGACACGCGCACTCCTGACCGGCTGTTTCGGTGCCCTGATCGGGACAGCGGGGGGAGCCACGGTTGCGCGCTGGCTGATCACTCGTGACCCAACGGCGGGGCTGTCAGTTACCCTCTTTCCGGATGCCCGAACGGCGGCAGCCGGTGTTCTCGTCTCCCTGCTCCTGGCGCTGGTGGCCGCATGGATCCCCGCTCTTCTTGCTTCCCGGACGGATCCGGCCGACATACTCATGCGCGAGTAGATGGCGTTCTCAGACGTAGTCCGTACCAACCAACAACGTGAGTGTCACGACCATGATTGAATTCAAGAATGTCTGCAAGACGTTCAGGGGGCCCGAGGGGCCCGTCGACGCACTGCGCGACTTCAGCGTGACCATTGAGGCCGGGGAGTTTGTCGTCGCCCGTGGCCCGAGTGGATCCGGGAAGTCCACCATGCTGCTCGTAGCGGGAGCCCTGCTGCGGCCCACGTCGGGCAACCTCACACTGGGTGGTCAGGATCCCTACGCGCTGTCTCCCGCCAAACGCGGTGCGGTCCGGGCGGCACAGATCGGCTTTGTCTTCCAGCAGTTCCACCTTATCCCCTATCTGAGCGTCCGGGACAACATCCTTGCTCCAGCCGTGGCCCTCCCCAACCCCGAAGCCGGAGCCCGGGCCGATGAACTGATTGACCGCTTTGGCCTGCGAGAACGAGCCCAACACCTCCCTGCTCAGTTGAGCACTGGCGAACGGCAACGAACAGCCTTGGCCCGAGCCATGCTCAATCAGCCGAAGATCCTGCTCGCCGATGAACCCACCGGCAACCTCGATGAGGACAATGGACAGGTGGTCGTTGATCATCTAGCCGAATTCGTGAGCGAGGGAGGCACGGTGCTGATGGTGACGCACGAACAAACCGGCATCTCCCATGCCGATCGAATCCTCCGCATCGAGGGAGGCAAGCTGGTCAGCGACGACGCCACCACGCCCCACGCCTGATCCCGGTGACGGCCCGGAAGTGCATTTTTGTCCCCCCTAGCGACCTCGCGCAACTGAGAGGGCACGAGCACCGATCCGAGAGCCATGGCAGGGGAAGGCCATGGGCGCTACATTGATTCCTTACTCATGACAACTTGACTGCGTTCCCTGGTCACGACAAGAGCGGGGCTGCGCCACAGAGAGGACAGCGTAATGGAACTCAGCTCCACCGTGTTTGGACGCCCTTGGGAGACTCCCGAGCTCACCGGAATGAACCGCCTCCCGGCCCGCCCCCCCTTTGTTCCTTTCGCGGATGCCAAGACTGCCCTCACCTACGACCACGAGAGTTCCAGCCGCTTCTTCAATCTCAATGGGGACTGGATGTTCCGCCTCTATGAGCGCCCCGAGGACGTTCCGGAGACAGCCATCGCAGTTGAGACGGACGAATCCGCCTGGGACACAATCGCCGTTCCCGGGAACTGGACGATGCAAGGCTTCGACCGACCGCATTACACGAACGTCATCATGCCGTTCGAGAACGATCCGCCGCGAGTCCCGGATGAGAATCCTACCGGCGTCTACCGCTGCCGATTCACCCCGCCGGAAGGCTGGGAAGGTCGCCGGACAGTGATCCACTTCGGGGGCTGCGAGAGCTGCTTCTATGTCTACTGCAACGGCACGTTCATCGGGATGGGGAAAGACTCTCGCCTAGCCACCGAGTTCGATCTGACCTCCGCTCTCGTGGACGGCGAGAACGTCCTCGCTGTGATGGTTATCCGCTGGTCGGACGGATCCTACCTGGAGGACCAAGACCACTGGTGGATGGCCGGAATCTATCGGGACGTCTTCCTCTTCAACACGGGACCGGCATTCATCGAGGACATCTTCGCCAATGCCAACCTCCTCCCTGACCTCACCACGGGAGCACTCGACATTGAGATCAAACTCAATTTCGTGACCTATCCCGACGCTGATTTCGTGGTCCGGGCTCAGCTCTACGACAGCCACGGCATTCCGGTCCTGGAAGAACCGCTCAGCGGGGTTGTCAGTGGCTCCTACCGGCAAACCGGCTACCGCGCAGAGCTGTACACGGAGCTTGCTGATATCGACACGTGGACCGACGAGGCCCCGAACCTGTATAGGCTCATCGTCACCTTGACTGACGCGGCCGGGAACGAACTCGAGCATGTGTGCGTAAGGGTGGGCTTCCGCCGAATCGAGATCCGCGACCGGCAACTCCTCCTCAACGGACAGCCTGTCCTGCTCAAAGGCGTGAATCGCCACGAGCACGATGATCTGCAAGGGAAGACGGTCACCCTTGAATCGATGGTCAACGATGTGCTGCTGCTCAAGCAATTCAACTTCAACGCGGTACGCACAGCCCACTACCCCAACGACCCGCTGTGGTACGATCTGTGTGACGAGTTCGGAATTCTCGTCATCGACGAAGCAAACATCGAGTGCCATGCCAACTACACATCGCTGTGCCGCGATCCGCGCTTTACCGAAGCCTTCCTGGAACGGGGCATGCGCATGGTCGACCGCGACAAGAACCACCCGAGCATCATTATGTGGTCCCTCGGAAATGAGTCCGGTTACGGTGAGAACCACGACGAGGCCGCTCGACTTATCCGGTTCTGTGACCCCAGCCGGCCATTGCACAACGAGAATGCCCTCAAGATCAAGTGGGTTCAGGGCGTCAATGACTTTGGACCGGGCGGGGAGGCCTCCAATGATGTCATCAACCCGATGTACCCACACATCGATGTCGTCACGGAGTGGGGCAAGAATCCCCCGGCGGGGGACCATCGACCATTCGTTCCCTGCGAGTATTCACACGCCATGGGCAACAGCAATGGCAACCTCAAGGAATACTGGGATGCCATCCACGAGTACCACGGGCTTCAAGGCGGGTTCATCTGGGACTGGGTTGACCAGGGGCTTCGGAAGGCTGTTCCCGGCCGCGAGGGCGAAATCACCCAGGACTCGGACGCTGCGCCACCGACGAAAGACCACGAGAACGCCTGGTATTGGGCCTACGGTGGCGATTTTGGGGACGAACCCAACGACGTCAACTTCTGCTGTAACGGCCTGATCTGGCCCGATCGCACCCCGCACCCCGCCATGTATGAGTTCAAAAAGGTGGCTCAGCCGATACGCGTGCGGGCGACCAACCTTCCCAAGGGGCGCTTCGAAGTCCACAACAACTACTTCTTCACGCGCCTCGACCACGTCGCTGTCCACTGTGAAATCTCGGTGGACGGTGCCGTACTGCAGTCTGGCGACCTCGGCAGTCTCCATATCCCTCCACAGGGAGTCGGAAAACTGGTCGTGCCATTTGAGCGGCCAAAGATGCACAAGGGACAGGAGTGCTTCCTGACCCTCCGTTTCTTCCTTCGGGAAGCGACGCCCTGCTTGCCGGCAGGTCATGAGATTGCCTGGGAGCAATTCCAGCTCCCGGTCACCGGAACACGCAAGCCGGTCGGCTTGAAGGGGCGCCCCGCGGTCGGGTTGGAGCTGACCCGTAACGACAAAGACTGCTCTGTCATCGAATGCGCGGCAAGCGGCCTTCGCGTCTTGCTGGACAAGCAGAAGGGGTGCATCGCGGAAGTGGATCTCGGAGCCCACACCTTGCTCAGCAAAGGTCCCGCTCTGAACGTCATCCGCGGCTGGACGGACAACGACGGCGTCAAGGGGAAAGATGAACAGTGGCACGCGCAGTGGAAGCCACTGGGGCGCTGGATGAACGCTGGGCTCGGCGACCTGAGAACCGAGGTCCGGGACGCCAAAGCCGCCGTACGAGCAGATGGTACGGCCCGAATCGTGACCGAACAGCGAGTGACCTGCGGCGACTCCAAGAAGGGATTCACAGTCCGGCAACGCATGGATGTCGACCAGACAGGTGTCATGACGATCGTCAACGATATCAAGGTCACGCCGTCGCTCCCTGACCTGCCGCGCCTCGGCTTCATCATGACCGTGCCGGCAGATTACGAGCAGATCCAGTGGCTTGGCCGTGGTCCCCATGAGACCTACTGCGACCGCAAAGCCGGAGCCGAGATCGGCCGCTACACCAGTACGGTGAGCGCCGAATACGTCCCCTACATTGTCCCCCAGGAACACGGCAACAAAGAGGACCTCCGTTGGCTGGCACTGACGGATGATCTCGGAACGGGACTGCTTATTCAAGGGCAGCCCCTGTTCAGCGGGTCGGCCAGCCACCTCCGGCCGGAAGACCTGATCGCGGCCTACCATACCCACGAGCTGATGCCGCGGGAGGAGATTATCCTCTGCGTCGACATGATGCAGCGGGGACTGGGAACAGCCAGTTGCGGGCCGGACACCCTCGAGCAATACCGGATCAAGCCCGGCAACTACACGTTTGCCTACCGCCTGATCCCACTGCTGCCGGGAGACGATCCTGCTGTGGTGGGGCGTCTGCCGTAAGGCAACAAGCATGGTCGGGGGCCGCAATGGTACGAACTGTCAGCTTGGTGGTCACAGCGATGGGTACACTATTCGCCAACGCGAAGGACTCCCCGACCTACTACACTCCCGAGCGCGTCGCCGCAGCCCGGCACAATGCGGAGACCTATCCGTGGGCAAAGGCCGTCCGTAAACGGATCTTCACCACAGGTGACAGCATCAGGTACTACATCGGGCCGGAGTACACGGCAGCCGATGCGTACGCGGCCCAGACGGATGACTTCATCTGGTTGCTCCAACCTGACACCCGGATCGCGCGGATTGTCTTCCCCAGAGACACGGTCGCGTTCTGCCCCAAACACGGAGCTGACGTAAAGAAAATCAGCGTCTGGTGTCCGTGGCGCATTGACCCGATCTCCCATCCCTACCAGATCCAGTGTATGCTGGGTAAGGAGTGGTATCCCAGCAACGCGTATCACGAAGGAGATCTGGATTCCGGGGAGTTTGCGGACAACGGCCAGGATGGCTGTCTCCACGGAGGCAAACGCTACTTCTTCCTGCGGGAGTATGCCCACCTGGTCTACGGATCAGTGGTCGTCCCAACCCTTCGATCTCTGTCGGAGGCTTACCAACTCACAGGTGACCCGAACTACGCCAGGAAGGGGTGCATTCTGTTGGCACGGCTCGCGACTCAGTACCCCAACTACGGCTGGGACAAAGCGGACGGAGACTTGGAGAACCGGTTCGACCGCACCTACCTCGGTCCTTGGGACAACCACCACCCCCACTACAAGTGGAAACAGGGCGGCATGATCACCGACCTGATCTGGGAAACGTTCTGCCTCGAAGCCACCGTATACGCCTATGACGGACTCTGGGCCTACATGGACCAGGACCCGGACATGCTCAGCTTCCTGCGCAGCAAAGGCATGCCCGTCGAGACCGCAAGCGACCTCAGGCAGTACATTGAGACCTACATCTTCCGAGCCGCGGCGAAGGGACTGTTGGCCGGCTGGATCAAGGGCAATGAGGGCTTCCACCAGGCGGCGGCCATGGCACTGGCCCTGGTCCTGGACGACTACTCGGACAATCACCCCAACAGCCGCGACCTGGTCGACTATGCTTTCCACGGCATCGGCAACTCAGTCGACATCATGATCAATGGCGTCCTGCCGGATGGCGGGGGACACGAGAGCCCGAACTACGCCCTGATTAAACTCGACTTCATTCGCGTGTCCCGCCTCATGGAGGCCATTCGTGAGCGTCGCCCGGACGCCTTCCCGGAGGAGCGCTACCCGGACCTCTTTGCAGACCCCAAAGCCAAAGCCCTGTTCGATTACTACATCGATATCATCTCTAACGACTATGCCTACCCGTCGGTCGGAGATTGTGGCGGACTCCGCACCATGAAGCCCTATCCAAGGGTGTCCCGTTCCGCACTCAAACACGAAAACCTCTTCGCGGTCGAGAAGTACCGCGATCCTCGACACGCCCTCTCCTGCCTTGATCCTGACGGCGAACTCTTCACCGGTGAGCTGTGGGAGCCGTACCCCGAGAAGCTCGTTCGCGAGCTGGCTGCCGGCCCCGATGCCGCGATCGTGCGCCGGAGCCGTGTCTTCGACGACTATGGGGTGGCAATCCTCGAATCGGGGGGGCCTGACCATCGCCGGACGGCGATTCTCAATTACGCATCACTGATCGGCCACCGGCAGCACGATCATCTCAATCTGGAATTCCTTGCCCGAAGGCTCTACCTGCTTCAGGATATGGGCTATCCCAAGACCTGGGAATACCGCGAGCAATGGGACAGCAACGCCCTCGCCCATAACACCGTCACCATTGATGAAACCCCCGCCGCGTACCATCGGACAGGGGCATTGGGACGACTTTTTGCCTCGACCGGCCCGCTGCACATGATCACCGCGTCGCACAACGTCTACCGCGACGTCAAGCTCGGTCGGGAGGACGCTCGCCCGGTCGACCTCTATGAAAGAACCGTTCTGCTCATCGATGTGGACGACGAACGGTTCTACACCGTTGACCTGTTCCTGGTCAATGGCGGAGAACAGCATGACCAGAGCTGGCACGCGTTCGCAACCCCGGTTGTTCCCCCGGATCTGGGCTGGGACGCCCAGGATGGCGGGACGCTGGCCGGACCGAACGTCCAGCCGTTCGCAACCTGGAAAGACCGCTGGGGGAGAGAACGAAACGATGTCCCGAGCTACGTCACAGAGGTCCGGTCCGCGACGCTCACGTCGCCTGCATGCTGGACGTGGAAGACAGCCCTTCTCGACGACGACCAGGTACGCCTGCATGTGGTCCCCGTCGATGGCCCGTTGCGCGTCCTGGCCGGACGCGGAGGATCGCCCGTCCGGGACAAGATTGACTACGTTTTCCTGCGCAACGTCGTGCCGGACGGCGGAGCATCCCGCTTCCTGTCTGTCATCGACACACCACGCGGCGAGCCGACGATCAAGAGCCTTGAGGTGACGCAAACAGCTCCGCTTCAGTTGCGGGTGCACCATGTGCTGGGACACGACACCATCACCCTCAACCTGCCGACGACAACGAGCGCAACCATGGCGCACCGCCCGGTGGGCGCTCGCCTGGAACGCGTGCAGGGAAAGGACACGACCGCTGACATCACGGTCGGGACACTCCCCGGCAGCACGCCGTCAGGCTATGTGACCAGGGCGATCAGCGCCGTCGACCACGATGCCTGTCGAATCGCCTTACCAACCGGGACGCAACAGCAGGACATCTGGCTTGCCGGCCGAACCCTGCGCCTCTTCGGCGATGCCCGAAGTGCCCTGTACCAGATCTGTCAGGTTGAGCGAGAAGGGGGATGTCTGTGGCTGACTCTGGATCGCACGCCCCTGCTCGCCCGAGCCCGCATCACAAGACTTGCCGGAAAGACGCTGAGCCTCGACTCAACGCTTATCTTCTGTGACCGGTTGCCCGGAGCACTGCTGCAAGCCGGCGCAGGCAGTGTGCGCATTGTGTCGGCCACCAAAGGCGGACAGTTGACTCTGGAGGAAGACGTCGAGACGCTGACAGGGGTGGGAGTCGGTGACGAGGTCCGCATCATGCAGTACGGAACCGGTGACACAGTCGAGATTGCGCGCATTGTCTCCAACGCCCAACAGCGTTGACGACAGCCGATGCGAACTGGGGCAGTCCGGGCCGGACTGGCATTCAGAGGCGCAACATCCTCAGGATGCGACCGACTCGGCCTCGTGGGCTTTGCCGATGTACTCTTCGAGCAGAGCGGGGACCTGATCAGGCGTGAGTCCGCCATGGATCTCATCGCCGACCATGACAACGGGCGCCAGGCCGCACGTCCCCAGGCAGCGAGAGACCTCCAGCGAGAACAACCCGTCCTTGCTGGTCTCACCTACGTCAATACCCAGTTCCTTCTGCAGCTTCTCCAGGATGTCATTGGCCCCCTTGACATAGCAGGCCGTGCCCATGCAGACGCGAATCATGAAGCGCCCCTGGGGCTCCAGACGGAAAAAGTGATAGAAGGTGGCCACACCTGTCACATCGGCAGTGGGAATCTGCATGAGCTGAGCCACGGCATTGAGCTGCTCTTCGCCAAGGAAGCCGAAATGGCCCTGCACTTTGTGCAAGACCGAGATCAACTGACTCTTGAACTCGGGATCGCCCTTGCAGGCTTCAATGTAGTCCAGAATCGAGTCGGGCAGCGCCGCGCGACTGGTGGCTTCCACCTCGGCCCAGTTGTCGGTGTCTTTCTTCATCGAATACCTCTCGGCAGCTTGGCCTCGTAATGGGTGTGCAGCAGCTCGTGCGCTTTGGGTCCTCCGGGCTCTCCCAGGAACTCGTCGTAGAGCGCTTTGACAGCCGGGTTGTCGTGCGATCTCCGCATGCTCTGCTGTGAATCAATGCTGTACAGAGCTCTGGCCCGTTTCGCGCAGAGCGCCGGGTCCAGAATCTGGTAGTTGCTCGGGGGGTAGGGCTGTCCGCCGCCACCAATGCAGCCTCCGGGGCAGGCCATAATCTCGATAACGTGGAACTCCTGCTCGCCGGACACAACCTTGTCGAGAAGGCTCTTGGCGTTGACCAGACCGTTTGCGACACCAAGCTTGACGGTCATGTCACCGATCTCAACATCGACCTCCCGGAGTCCTTCCACGGCACGGACTTCCGTGAACTCGAGCGGCGTGCTCGGGTCCTTCGTAATCCACTCACTGGCCGTCCGCAGCGTCGCTTCCATCACTCCTCCGGTCGTTCCGAAGATCACACCTGCCCCGGTGGAAATGCCGAGGGGCGCATCGAAAAGGCCGTCCGGAAGGGCGGAGAAATCGATCCCATAGCACTTGATCATCCAGATCAGCTCGCGCGTCGTGAGCACGGCGTCGGTCAGCGGTGTCGTCTCGTTCAGGTAGTGCTCAGGCCGGGCCGCTTCGTACTTCTTCGCGACACAGGGCATGACCGCGACGACAAAGATGTCCTCAGGATCGCACTCGATTTTCTCGGCGTAGTATGTCTTCAACAGGGCCGACATCATGCTCATGGGGGACCGGCACGTCGATGCGTGAGGAGCCAGCTCCGGATAGAACTTCTCCATGAAACTGACCCAACCGGGGGAACAGGACGTAATCATGGGCATCGGACCACCGGCCTCGAGCCGACGCAGGAACTCGCTTGCCTCCTCCACGATCGTCAGGTCAGCCGCAAGATCGGTGTCGAAAACGGCATCGAAGCCAAGGCGCCGCAACGCCGTGACCATCATCCCCGTACAGGGGGTCCCGACGGGGAGCCCGAATCCCTCACCAATGGCTGCCCGGATCGAGGGCGCGGTCTGAACGACGACATGCTTCTTGGGATCGGCCAGAGCAGCCCAGACGGCGTCGGTATGGCGCTTCTCCAGCAAAGCCGCCGTGGGACAAACGTTGATGCACTGTCCACACTGGATACAGACCGATTCGTCCATCGGTGAACCATGGGCGGGACACACGACGGTCTCGAAGCCTCTGCCGTGCTGGCTCAGATTGTGGACCCCCTGGATCTCGGCGCAGACCCGGATGCAGCGGCCACACAGGATGCAGCGCTCAGCATCACGCACAACAGCGTGGCTGGATGACTCTACCGGGAACTCCTTGCGTTCGCCCTCGAAAAGACGTTCGCGGACGCCGAGGTCGTAGGCCAGATTCTGGAGTTCACAGCGGCCGTCCCGCTCACAGGTCTGGCACTCTTTCGGGTGGTTGTCGAGCAGGAGCTCAACAATGTCCCGGCGCGCCTGGCGAATCTCAGGGGAGTTGGTGAGAATCTCCATCCCTTCCGAGGCGGTCACGCTGCAGGAGGCCATGAAGAACGGGACGCCCTTCACCTCGACGATGCAAACGCGGCAGGAGCCCTGAAGGCTAAGGTCCGGATGGTAGCAGAGGCGTGGGATGTGGACGCCGATGGCTTCGGCCGCATCCATGATCGACGTGCCGGAAGGGACGTTTACCTTCTGCCCATCAATCGTCAGGCCTATCGTGGTCGTGTCTGACATATGCTGCTCACTCACTGGGGTGGAAATGGGGCTACTGCCGAGTCACGGCGCTGAACCGGCAGACCTCGAAACACCTGCCGCACTTGATGCATTGGGACTGATCAATCACGTGGGCTTCACGCCGTTCACCGGAGATACAGCTTGCCGGACAGTTTCTCGCACAAAGCGTACAGCCCACACACGTCTCCGACTCGATCTCGTAGGCGACCAACGAACGGCACTTCCTGGCGGGGCACCGCTTGTCGACAACGTGCGCCTCGTATTCCTCGCGGAAGTACTTCAGCGTACTGATCACCGGGTTGGGAGCAGCACGCCCCAGTCCGCAGAGCGATGCCTTCTTCACCAGCAAGGCGAGTCTCTCCAGACGGTCGATATCCTCCAGCGTCCCGTTGCCGTTGGTCAAGCGTTCGAGTAATTCGAACATGCGCTTCGTCCCTTCGCGACAGGGCGTGCACTTGCCGCACGACTCGTCCTCCGAGAAGGTGATGAAAAACTTGGCCACGTCGACCATACAATCGTCCTCGTCGAGGACGATCATTCCGCCGCTGCCCATGATAGAGCCAAGCTGCGCGAGCGTGTCAAAATCGACCACGGTGTCCAGAAACTCCGCCGGAATACAGCCCCCGGCCGGACCGCCTGTCTGCACGGCCTTGAATGTCTTCCCATTCGGGACGCCGCCGCCGATGGTGAATACGACCTCGCGGAGCGTCGTGCCCATGGGCACCTCAACCAACCCGGTGTGGTGGACCTTACCTGCCAGGGCGAATACCTTGGTCCCGCCGCTCGTTTCGGAGCCTAGCTGGCTAAACCACTCCCCGCCGTAGACTATGATCGCAGGGATGTTCGCAAACGTCTCGACGTTGTTGATCACCGTCGGTTTGCCCCAAAGCCCCTTCTCGCTCGGATACGGGGGACGGATGTGAGGCTGACCACGCTGTCCCTCGATCGAGTGAATCAGGGCCGTTTCCTCGCCGCAGACGAACGCTCCCGCCCCAAGCCGGACCTCCAGATCAAAGGAAAACCCGGATCCCATGACATCCTTCCCGAGGAGACCGCGCTGCCGGCACTCGGCGATGGCATGCTCGATCCGTTTGATAGCCAGCGGGTACTCAGCCCGAAGATAGATGAAGCCCCGACTTGCCCCGATGGCAAAACCGCCGATTATCATGCCCTCAATCACGTTGAACGGATCAGACTCGAGCATGCTTCGGTCCATGAACGCGCCCGGGTCGCCCTCGTCCGCATTGCAGATGATGTAGCGCGTCGTCTCCTCGGACGTGCGAGCAGCCGCCCACTTCTTTCCTGTTGGGAAGCCGCCGCCGCCACGGCCTCGGAGCTTCGCCGTGAGGAGTTCAGAGATAACCCACTCGGGATTGTCATTACTCAGTACCTTCGAGAGCCCGAGGAACCCGCGATAGTGCGTGTATTCATCGATACTCTCGGGATCGACAACACCGGCATTACGCAAAGCGATGCGGCTCTGTCGGCTGAAGAACGCCACGTCGCCGTAACGGTCGAAGAACCGCTGCGTCATCGGCGCACTGGACACTCGCAGACGCTCAACCGTCCTTCCACCTTGGAGGTGCTCCTGAACGATCTCGTCCACATCGTCCTGTGAATCGACCCGATAGATCACTTTCGAAGGGCGGACAAGCACATGCGTCGTGTGTCCACCTTCTCCACGGGTGCAAAGTCCGAAACAGTTGGCGTCCAGAATGCGCACCGCACCGGGGGTGAGATCGCCCGTGGAAATGGCGTCCCTAAAGGCATCCTGCACGTTGAAGTCCAGGTTGCGACCACAGCGTGCACCGCGGCAGAAGAGCAGGTCGTATTTGTGGACCTGTTCGTCTTCACTTGCATCCAGGACGAGCTCAGTGACGGGGATCCCGCCCTGAATGTGAGAGGTAAAGATCTTGTGAACAGCATCCCGCCCCACCTGCTCGTATTTAGTGGGCATGCCGTCGGGCATGAACACACCGACAATAGGCTCTCGACTGCAGCGCCCCGTGCAACCCGTACGGCGCAGGATAATGTCCTTGCGGCCCGAGGCCTCGATGTGCTTGCGGAACTCCGATTCCACCTCACGCGACCCAGCGGCGTGTTCACACGTGGCCGAGCCGATCTGGATGAAAATGTGGCTGGGCCGACGGAGAGCAGATAACGTGCTCTCAGCCTGCTCCGCCAAGGCCTCATAACGCTGTTGAATTGGATTTCCCATCGAGTCTCCAGAGACGCTTACAGGGCTTCCATTAATCGCTTACGGAGTGAGCGTCTTCTCAGAGCGGACGGCCGACAATGGCGACAGCTCCGCATGTGAGGACAACACTGGATTAATCAGACTCCCGACAACTGAACCTTCGCCCGACCAAGCCGATAATATAGCTCCGCACCCACTCGATTTCTTCCTCGCTTAACAAGAATCATTCCCACGAAGAATGCAGATGGTCATGCGAGAACAGGTGACAGGGCCGGCGCCCGTGTGATGCATGGCTCGGTGTGGGAGGCGGTGCCATCCGGCGACCTCTTCCCAGAGGCACTCCCGACAGCTCCCCTCCTCAATGTGGGAGGCGGTGCCATCCGGCGACCTCTTCCCAGAGACACTCCCGCCAGTTCCCCTCCCCAATGTGGGAGACGGTGCCATCCGGCGACCTCTTCCCAGAGACATCCCGCCAGTTCCCCTCCTCAATGTGGGAGTCCCGGACCGGCTCCGCCTGGAAGTGTAGTCGACCAAGTGGCATTCCACTTAGAAGGCAGGAAAAAGTCAGACATGAAAACCAAGACAGCTGCCCCACTGTTCATTCCCGCAGCCTTCTGCGCCCTCATCTCGACGATGGCATTGTTCATCGGAGACTCCGCCAAGCCGGCGTTCTTCGCCTTCCTGCCCATGTGCTTCTTCTTCGCCGCAACGCCTCTCATCGCGATGGACAAGAGGCCGACAGATCTTGAAGAGAAACTGAAGCAAGCGAACCAAGAAAGCTCGTAAAGGCCAGTTCACCAGACGACCTACGCTGCGCTCCGTGGCAACCGGTGACTGGCGCATTCACCCCGGGATAAGGACTTCTCGCATGGACACGAGTTCACACGAACGTGGGCTGACGCTCAGAAGATCCAGTGTTGCCTGGGCCCAGTGTCTGGCCATCGTCGCGGCTGTCCTGTGCTCACCCGGCGCCATGGTCGCGCGAGCGGACCAGTCAGAGGGACTGTTCCGCGAGGAGGCGGTGTGACCCTGAGGTTGAACCACGAAATGGAGCCAACTGCGCTGTCCTCGAGCGAGTTTTCTGCAATGGCTGAGAAAATCGCTACACATGGAGACTACTACCGCAAACATGCCGAACACTGATATCACCGGCGGCGGCTAGGCCGTCCCGGTGCATGCACTCGTTCTCTGAATCTGTATGCGCAGACGCCTCTTGACTGGCTTCCGTTCATTGGCCCGGTGGCTCAGGTCCCTCATCCTCCTTTGCCTTTGACGCGGCGCGAATGATTCCCTGGATCAGTCGAGAGAGCACAATTGCCCCGATCCCGATCAGGGCCGGGACTCCCCAGATGACGACCTCCCAGAACATGAGAGGCGAACTCATGGCCACAACCCAGGCGATAAGGGCAAGCACGGCGAGGATCGGGATGTCCCACTTTCTTGACATGGGTTGGCCTTTGTCCGCAACTGAGAACGCCAGCATCACCCCCTGGGAATCGCAACGCGATTCTCCGGTCGGGGTGCATGCACTCGTTGGAGTGTTCAATTTGTCTTGTCGTCAAGTGTCAATGTAGATGACAAACGCATACAACCAGAACAAGTGCAGCATCCCGCCGCAGACGACCAATGTGGACAGTGAGAGTCTCCGCCAGTTGTGGTGTCGTGCGCACGCTCCCAGGTTCTGCAACGCCATCACGACGACTCCACCAAGGAGGAACTGAGCTCCCAGGAGAATGCCCCACAGTAGCATGCCCAGCCACCCACTATCGGGGAAGGAAGGCCACAGGATCCCTTGAAGGAGTACCACCAATGGGATCGCCACGACGCACGATTCTGCAATCGGCTGGTGTGCCGGGCGGCTCCGGCGGAAAGCCACAACTGCCGCCACAAGGCCCACGACCACCGGGGTCAGTAGCGCACCCCAGAACGCAATCGCCGCGTAGGTATAGTCCATCGGTGCAGGCGGCGGCAATTCACCACCTGAATAGCGCCAAGCATGCAGACGATCGGCGGAGAGGACCAGCCGCCACAGAGCCCACATCACGGGGGCCATCGCCGGAATCCACATCCATCGCTTCATCGTCACACCTGTCTTCATCTGTCCGCGAACTGCGGTGTCTGCGGTGACGCCTAGCCGTCCGAAGAATGCTCTGGTCGGGGTCTTCTCTACCACTTCAGAAGTGCTATCAGACCCCGATGGACAAAGAAAATCACACCGAGCTGGATGGCCGTCGAGAGCACGCCCAGGCCCTGCAGGAGTGGTCGCGGCCATCCGCGAACGGATTTCACGCCCCAGACCGCCAGCGCGAGGGCAGTGAGCGCCTGCAACCCGGCAACGACGTGTGCTAAGGTCTGCATCGCAGGATTCGAGAGGAGATGGAGATGGAGCTCGACATAGATAAAGAACAGGACGGGCCATCCGAACACAACCATCAGACTCACGATATGGGCAGTCAGTATGCGGCTATTCTGGTTCTCATCTTCCATATCTTCTCACCGACTCCAACGCCGCCCCCTACCTGAAGGCCAGAACACCGCTGGGAACATGAACCCAGAGCTGCCCCCACCAGCATCAGCAGTTCCTCCTCAAATCACTCAGGAACTCCCTCGGTCTTCTGTTCAATGATACAGGAAACAGGGAAAAGAGCCAACTTGAGAGACGGCCGCCCCGTGGAGCGCGGAGGATCCCAGGACGGTTGGGAAGCGGACAGCTCGTGGCTGCCCGGGGTTGTTCAACAGGACGGTGGGTCAGGGGTCAGTGTGATCTACCTTATGTCGTTGGGCGATGTCCTTCTTGATCTTGATCTCCTCAGGACACCCGGGGTTGTCTGTCTTGTTGGTTTGGTAGATCGTGAAGCCTTGGCTGAAATAGAACTGTCGGGTTGCTTCGTACGGCTCGTACTCCACACTGCTTCCCAAGGTGTAGGTCGCGATTTCAGTGACACCGTGGTGCCTCCCGAACTCCTCTGCACAGCCGAGGAGTTCGGCTCCAATACCATTTCTCCGGTGATCCGGTCGAACGCCGAGCCAGCCAATATTGATTCGGCCTTCAGCAAAGAAGGCACTGATGAAGCCGACGATCCGGCCGTCTGACAGGGCCACAAAACCATGCTGATGCCGCAAGTCAGTGGGGATGGCTCGGCCCCGGGCATCCTCGTCAAACCACTCCGGCAGTGCCTCGGCCACTGCGACGATGGCGGCGTGATCCGAATCCTGAATGGGGCGTGTCTCAGTCATTTCTCCCTTCTCCGGATAGCGCTTGGCTCACCAGCGGACGGAGCGCAGCATAGGCCGTCTGGTGAAGCCGGATGTTAGCCCCTCATGGACGCACTACTTGATCCTCTTTCCAAGGCCCTTCAGGGGTGTACCATCTGGATACAGAGACTTCGGGTTGAAATGCTCCACATGCAATCGCTTCCCCTTGAGTGTCAGCTTCTCCAGCTTGCCATCGCCCACGTCCAAGAGCAAATCTGGTCCCTCTACTAGGAGCTTACCTTCAAGTCCCGTGTCAAGCCAGATGGCCGTGCCGTTACTCCTGATCCCGTAGGAGCGGCTCGAGTTATTGTCGTATTCGACCCGCCATTTGCCCACGAGACGAAGTGGGTCCACGGCTCTGGGGATGCTGACACGGTCCATCTCGGCCTTGACCGCCAGGGCGCCCTGCAGATCATCCTTCCTTGTCAGACGCTTATGGAGGGTCTTGAGCTTGGTCAGGTATTGCCTGCGCACAGGCCCAACCACCCGCTCAACTTCATGCTCGTAGCGCGCCTTTACTTCGAGAAGCTCTTTGGGAACGGCCGACTCCTGTGCCGAAGCCATAGCGGCGCTCAGAGCAAGAACGAGCACGACCGACGGAAGTTGTTCGAGGGAATGTATCATCTGCCAATCCTCCTCCTAGGCTAACGTACCTAGGATTATGCGGCGCTCTGCCGCCGTATAATCCCTGTTGAATCCAGCCGTCGCAGGATGACGGCGTGGTAAGGGTCGTCTATCGGGCTATTCCCTGCACTCCAAGTGTAGAATATGGCGATTGAGAAGGCAAAGCAAGAGTCCGGTGGGGTAGGCAGGTGGTCTCAGGAGGACGAGCAACGTGGAGAGAAGGCGGCGCAGCAGGCCGGAATCAACAAACGCATCAACGTACACTGTCTTCGGCATTCGTTCGCTACGCACCTTCTCGCCAGTGGCATGGACATACGCAAGATCCAGGAACTTCTCGGCCACGTGAACGTCCAGACGGCCATGATTTACACGCACGTGCTGAAGAACACAGACCCGGATGGGAGCAGCCCGTCGGATGAGCTCTGAACGGGAGGCAGGGAGGGACATTGTGGCAGGCTCAGGCACCGTCGAACATCTCCCTAGCGGTCAACGGGCAGGAACATGCTCCAACGAGGCGGGAGCCTAACGACCAGGAACACGTCCGCAGGGACCGCTTGCCAGAACCGCCCAGACTAGGCAAGAGAAAGGCGGCAAGGAGGTGCAGATCGGAGTTATTGGAGAAGAACGCGCGGCTATCTGGAGTCCATTCTCGGCGGTGACACAGCCCGACAGAGACAATCTCAACGGATGCCATGCCCGCTTGATGCGGTCCCGAAGCGGTGGCAGGGACGTCTCTGTCGTCGCGACGTCAACTGTCGAGCCTGACGCCGCGATGCCGACCCCTTTGGGGGGGGGCGTCCTCCTGTCGCGGGCCGGGAGTCGCTGCGAAGACGTGCTCTGCTCTTCTTCCCAGCTCAGAGCATTTGTTGTTGTGTTTCGCACCAGCAGACCCTAGCAGGCCCAAGTAACACCAACAAAAAAGCCCCGGGAGTTGTGCTCCCGAGGCTGTTAAGATGGTGGGCGATACAGAACTCGAATCTGTGACCTCCACGGTGTCGACGTGGCGCTCTAACCAACTGAGCTAATCGCCCTCATTTTCGAACGGATAAAATACTCAATCTAAGCCGTCAGGTCAAGCCGTCGGCAGGAACAAATGCGTTCCCCCTGATCAGCTACGCTTCGCTTTGGTCATGGCTGGGGGCAGCTTCGGGGCCTCCAAGTCTCCCATGTCGATGACCTGGTAGAAGATCTCGTGGAGCATCTTGAGCAGAACACAACGTGCCTCGAGACCGATCCGGACGTCTTCGAACATATCAGTCAAGGAGAGCCAGTAGGCCGGCACATCGCCGGTCATGACTTCGCGACTGTTGCTCTGAGCGATGCTGTCGACCAACGTCTTTTCAGCGCCCATGAGCTTTGTCCAGAACTGAGTGATACTGCCGTCGATGGTAAGGGTCCGGTCTTCTTCGTAACGCAGCTTCTTGATGAGACTGTTGAACTGGCGTTTGAGCGCTGGCGTCAGCTTCATCTGACTGCCGACCTTCGGCCAATCGAACTTATCAAGCAAGAGGTCCGGGAAGCACTCCAGAATGGCGGCCCGTTCGTTCAGGCCCTCGATTTCCGCTTCTTTGTCCTTTACGCTCGTCTCGAGCTCGGCAATGCGCTCTTCCCGCCCCTTCGTCTCGACCCGCTGCTCTTCGTACTTCGCCTGCCATTGGCCCAGCTGGTCTTCCAACCGCTTGACCTCTTTCGCCAAACGCGTAACCTCGGCCTTGGCCTTCTTCTTCGCCTCAACCTTGTGCTTCTTGATCGTCTCTTCGGCCGAATCGACCTCGCTGCGCAGCCGCTTGTTTTCGGTCTGCACGGATTCCATACGGGTCTCGAAAGTCGTCACCTCGACCCGAAGTTCGCGCGTCGCACGTTTCTGGTCGACCGATTCTGAGCTAACCTGCGTCGTCTGCTTCTGAAGACGCTCGTTTTCCTGCGTCAGGCGGTCGTTTTCTCTCTGAAGCTCATCCATCCGTTCCTCGAACGAGCTGATGCGGTCGAGCAGATGGGTGTTGCCCTGGCTGTCGTCCAGGATTTTCTGAGCCTGCTCATCCGTGAACTTCAGCGGACTGAAAACGAGCAAGACGCGCCACTTCTGCAGATCATCGATCTTGAAGAAGCCGTCAAACTTCTCTTCAGAAAGGACGTACACATCCTCCTCAAGCTCTTCCTTTTCACGATACTCTTTGTATTCATCCGAGTGGAAGAACTCTTCGAGTGCCGTATGCAGATCCGCATGGATGGGATACCAAGCGGCAAACACCCCATTGCAGAAACTGGCTGAGAACTCCGCTTTTTTGGCTTCACGCACGACGAGCTTTTGCACCCGCTTCCGGCGCTTCGCATCCAGCCGATGTCCACCGGCCGTGCAAAACTTCAGAAGCTGCGCATTGGCCTGCACAAACGCCCGAAAAGAGCTCCACGGGAGCTCGTCGAGCATGGTACAGAACAGCTCTTCCTGGTTAATGCCCTGGAGTGTTTCGCTATTATCCAACATCCAGGAGATACTCCCTCTTTAGCAGTTCAGCCGAATCGGCCAAGAGCGTTGCCGCCATCTGGCGGCGCAGCGAGAACTCGATCTTGTGTGACGCATTCTTCAGCGTAGAGGCAAGGTCTTTCTTGCCTTCACGGCGGGCCTTGGCGCCCATTTTCAGACACAGTAGCATGGCCTCACGCCAAGCCTGTTTCTGGCACAGAGCCACGCACTGGCTCATGGTGTCGTCCGGAGCCGCCTGCGAAGCGGCCGCCTTTGTCTTTGTCTTTGTCTTTGTCTGCGGAGTGCGCGCGCCACGTTTCCGTTTGCGCTTGCTGAGCTTCTTCTCGCTCACTTCAGCTGTCTTGGCCTTGGCCATGCCTGTTCCTTGATCAGGGGTCTGAGACGGCAGGATATCGTCGATGGGGGCGATTGGGTGAAACAACGCTCCGAGGATAGCGGAGACGCCGACTCTCAATGGTGGGATCACGAGTCCATCAGCTTGTCACGTCGCACAAGTGCCTGGTTGAACACCTTTTCCACAGGCAACACCACATACCCCATGGGGCCGATTCCGGCCAAACTCCCAGGAAACTGAACCTGTTAGAGAGATGGCACTCACGCCCGAATGGCCGTCCGGTGCTGCCGAGAAACGGCCACATCCTGCACGAGAGCCGTACCTGAAACTCCATGACCTGCCTATGCAGCAGACCCCCACCAGCTCTGGCGGAAGCTGCCCCTTACGGCAGCATGAACGATACGGAACCCGTCAAACAAAACCGGCTGCAAAAACAGCCGGTTATAGAACGATGGAGGCGCGGACCGGATTCGAACCGGTGAGTAAAGGTTTTGCAAACCTCCGCCTTACCACTTGGCTACCGCGCCGAACAGAACCATTTAATATGGCAGCAAAGTACGGATTGTCCATCCGGAACCAGGAAAATTCCGACCTCGGCGCCATCACCCTCTTCTGAGCGCCAGGCGGCCGTTCTTCTTTTTGCTCCGATTGCGATTGACGCCCCCGCAAACAAGCGCTATGTTCTATCGTATCGAAACACCGAAACAGGCAGCTGAGATCATGCGGCGATTCAAGGACATAAACGGATGGTATTGGCGGCGATTGCGGGCAGGCCCGTAGCCGGCAGCGCGCCGCGATGTGACACCACATCGGCAGCGGCCACGGGATGAGCCCCAGAGGATCGTCCCGTGGCCGCTCTCTTTTTACGCTAGAAACAGACTCAGGAAGAAGACCATGTTCAGTCCCGACTTCGACACATTCCGAACCCTCTGCGAGAAAGGCACTGTAGTGCCGGTCTTCCGCGAGCATTTGGCCGACATGGAGACGCCGGTGTCCGCGTTCGCGCGTTTCGTGGGTGACGACCATGCCTTCCTGCTCGAGAGCGTTGAGGGCGGCGAGCGCTGGGGGAGATACTCGTTCATCGGTCTCCACCCCCGAGCGATCTTCAGCGTTGAGGGCGGGGTTGCGCGGCTGACCACGGCGGACGGGGTGACCGAGCTTGACAGCCCCGAAGGCGGCTTCACCGCGTTGCGTGACGTGTTGGCCAAGGATTGCTTCGTCCCGGTGCCCGGCCTCCCACGTTTTGTGGCCGGAGCGGTCGGTTACCTGGCCTACGAGACTGCCGGCGAATTCGAGCGGTTGCCTCGCCCTAAGGGTGATTCTGACGCCCCGACAACCTGCATGATGCTGACCGACGAAATGTGTGTATTCGACAACGTCCGACACACGGTAAAGGTCGTCGCGTGTGCCCACCCGAGTGAATTCCCCTCGCTGGAAGAGGCGTACGAGAGTGCTTGCAGTCGGATCGAGCGGGTTGAGAGCCGACTCCGGGAGCCGAATTCAACGCCTCGGCCCAAGAAGGCCCCGCAGGCGGTTGCCATAGAGTCCAACATGACCCGCGAGCAGTACTGCGACATCATTCGCAGGGCCAAGGAGCAGATCGTGGACGGAGAGATCATCCAGGTGGTCTTGTCCCAGCGCTTCAGCACGCAACTCCCCGCCGATCCCCTGACTGTCTACCGCGCCCTTCGCCTCATCAACCCTTCCCCCTACACGTTCTTCCTCAAATTCGGCTCACGTATGCTGGTGGGGTCATCTCCTGAGGTGATGGTCCGTCTGACCGGAGACTGCGCTGAGCTCCGCCCCATTGCGGGAACACGACCGCGCGGCAAGACCGAGCAGGAAGACCGTGAGCTTGCCGACTCCCTCCTCGGTGATGAGAAGGAGAGGGCCGAGCACGTGATGCTGGTGGACTTGGGCCGGAATGACTTGGGACGGGTTGCCGTCGCCGGCAGTGTTCAGGTGCGCGATTTCATGACCATCGAGCGCTACTCTCACGTCATGCACATCGTCTCCAACGTCCAGGCAACCCTGCGGGAAGACTGTGACGCTTTCGATCTGGTCCGAGCGACCTTCCCCGCGGGCACACTCAGCGGGGCCCCCAAAGTGCGGGCCATGGAGATTGTGAACGAGTTGGAGCCACAGTCGCGTGGCGCCTATGGTGGCGCGGTCGGTTACATCGGCTACGATGGCAACATGGACCTGGCAATCACCATCCGAACAGTGGAAATTGACGGCGATCGGGCGGCCGTGCAGGCCGGGGCGGGTATTGTGTACGATTCCGATCCGGACCGCGAATACGATGAGACGGTCCACAAGGCAAAGGGCATGGTGCGGGCCCTTGAGCTGGCGGCCTCCGGTCTCGAACTCAGCTGAATCCGCGAGCACCATTTCCGACGGGAGCATTTCTCATGTTACTGATGATCGATAATTACGACTCATTTACGTTCAATCTCGTCCAGTATCTGATGGTCATGGACCAGGACGTCAAAGTAATCCGCAACGATGTGGCAACAGTTGATGATGTGCTGGCCATGAAGCCGCGGTGGATTGTCGTCTCCCCAGGCCCGGGAACACCGAAAGATGCCGGCATCTCCGTGCCTCTGATTCAGCGTTGTAGCGGAGAGATCCCCATCCTAGGCGTATGCCTCGGCCATCAGTCGATCGGCGCGGCCTTTGGCGGCAAGATCGTGAAGGCCGGTCGCATCATGCACGGAAAGGTGTCCGACATCAAGCACAACGGTGAAGATGTGTTTGGCGGAATACGTTCCCCCTTCAAGGCAATCCGCTACCACTCACTCGCGCTCGAGCGGCAGTCAATGCCGACATGTCTTGAGGAAACAGCAACGGCCGAAGATGGCGAGATCATGGGCTTGCGCCATCGCGAGCACGCGACTTTCGGCGTCCAGTTCCATCCCGAGTCGATTCTGACGCCGGTGGGTAAGCGCCTGTTGGCCAACTTTCTCAAGTGCGAAGGGAAGGGTGCTTAGCGTACCCATGCCGGAAGCGTGCTGGCGACCGTTGCGTGGCGCCTGACCACAGATCATTCCCGGAACAACCTAGAACCGGGAAATCCCAGGAGGAGACCATAATGAAAGAGCTGCTGAGCAAGGCTGTAAGCGGAACCGACCTGACAACGGCGGAAGTGACTCAGGCGATGGACATGATCATGCAGGGCGACGCAACCCCTGCCCAGATTGCCGGATTCATCACCGCACTGAGGATGAAGGGCGAAACGGTCGAGGAAGTGACCGGCGCTGCTGCCTCGATGCGCCGTCATGCCACGTACATCGATGCCGGAGCCCAGACCGTGGTTGACACGTGCGGTACCGGTGGAGACGGAGCAAATACGTTCAACATCTCCACAACTACGGCATTTGTCGTGGCTGGAGCCGGAATCAGCGTAGCCAAGCATGGCAACCGGGCGGTGTCGAGTCAGTGTGGATCCGCAGATGTGTTGGCCGCTCTCGGCATTCAGATCGATGTGGATCCCTATGTCATGGAGCAGAGCCTCCAGGAGAACGGTATCGGTTTCCTCTTTGCCCCGAAAATGCACCCCGCGATGAAGTATGCCATCGGGCCGCGCCGCGAGCTCGGCTACCGGACCGTTTTCAACATGCTGGGGCCCCTCACCAATCCTGCCGGGGCCACAGGGCAGGTTCTCGGCGTCTTTGCCCCCGAATTGACCGAGATGTTTGCCAACGTGTTGAATGGACTGGGAACGCGCCGTGCGTTCGTTGTCCACGGCAACGACGGACTTGACGAGATCACCTGCACAGGCCCGACCCGAGTCAGCGAGCTGCGCGACGGCATCGTCCGCACCTACGAAATCTCGGCTGACATGCTCCTGGGTGACTCCTTTGATATCGAGGAGATCGCCGGCGGAGATCCGGATGAGAACGCCCGGATCCTACGGGCCATTCTCGATGGGCAGCCGGGAGCCTGCAGGGCAGTGGTCCTGCTCAACGCCGCAGCGGCCATCGTGGCCGGCGAGAAGGCGGACCGACTCGAGGACGGGTTGCGGATCGCAGCCGAGTCCATCGACTCCGGCGCTGCCAAAGGCAAACTCCAAGCGTTGATCGACGCCACGCATTGAGGACCGAAGTATGAGTGTCGTTACGCCAAATAGCGTCAGCTGGGGAGTCGAAGATGAGTTGTCAGGAGGACTGAAAACCTCCCTGACCAACAGGGCTTCCCGGCCGACTATACTGGATGAGATCATCACGCGGATCGAGGCCGATCTTGCGGTAACCAAGAAGCAGATCCCGCAGGGCCGCCTGGAGCGGCATGCTGAAGAGCGCGGTCCGACCAGAGGGTTTGCCGATGCCCTTCGGGATCAGCCCGGACGACCAGCCCGGGTGATCGCCGAGCTCAAGCGTGCATCGCCTTCCCGTGGCCTCATCCGGAAAGACTTCGGGGTGCTTTCCCTGAGCCGGGAACTCGCTGAGGAGGGAGCGGCTGCTCTCTCGGTCCTCACTGAAGTGAACTATTTCAAAGGGAGCCCCCGGTACCTGCAAGCGGTCGCAACTGCGGTCGAAATCCCGGTCCTTCGCAAGGACTTTATCGTTGATCCCTATCAGATCTTCGAGGCCCGAGCCTGGGGAGCTGATGCCGTGCTCTTGATCGCCGCTGCGCTTGACGCGGCCACCTTCAACCGACTGCACAACCTGGCTGTAAAGCTGGACCTCGGGGTCCTCGCCGAGGTTCACAACCGAGACGAACTGCACATGGTCCTGGACGCGGGAGTGGAGGTCGTTGGGGTCAACAGTCGGAATCTGAAGACGTTCAAGACCGATCTGAACATGACGGCCAAGCTGATCGGGGAGATCCCTGCCCCCGCCATAGCCGTTGCCGAAAGTGGCATCCATGGCCCGGACGACATCGCCGGATTGCGCACCTGCGGGGCACAGGCCTTCCTCGTGGGGGAGACTCTCATGCGGGCTCCGTCCCCGGGAGCAAAACTGGCGGAACTCATCGGCCGCGGCACGACGGAGGACGGTGAACAGCCTGCAGCGGCGGAGCAGGAGTCATGAACGTAAAGATCAAGATCTGCGGAATCACAAACGTAGATGATGCACACTGTGCCGTTGACTGCGGAGTGGACTTTCTGGGTTTCGTGCTGTATCGAAAGTCCCCGCGAGCGATCTCGCCGGAAGGAATCCGGGACATCATCGCTCAACTGCCGGATGAAGCCGAGGTCCGGACGGTGGGTGTGTTCGTGAACGAGACCGTGCAGGCCGTGCAGGAAACGCTGGACGTGACCGGCCTGGATATCGCCCAACTACACGGCTATGAAGCCCCCGACATGGCCCTGACTCTTGGAGTCGAACGCACGTGGAAGGCCTTTGGGCTGGACGCACCTGACGATGTGCACAACGTTCTGGCCTACCCCGCAAGTGCCGTTGTGCTGGATGCCTTTGCGCCTGGCGTCTGGGGCGGCACGGGAGAAACGGGCAACTGGGACCTGGCGGCGCAGGTTGCGGAACAGCGCGCTGTGGTCCTGGCCGGAGGCCTTCAGCCCGGAAACGTTGTGGCGGCCGTTGAGTGTGTGCGCCCGTTCGCAGTGGATGTCGGGAGCGGCGTTGAATGCCGGCCCGGCAGGAAGGATCACGCGGCCGTACGCGCTTTCGTGGAAGCGGCAAGGTCGACGAACAGTGGCTGAAACCGAACCGTCGGAGCGGTCGGCCCGACGATGCCATTAATCTGTAAGGAAACCAGCTGATGACAGACGCAAAGACCACGGCCAAAGGGCATTTTGGTCCGTATGGCGGCCAATATGTGGCTGAAACACTGATGCCTGCCCTGATCGTTCTCGAGCAGGCCTTCGAGGAGGCCTGGGCGGACCCGGCGTTCCGGAGCGAGTACAACGCGCTCATGAAGGACTATGTCGGCCGGCCATCTCCCCTCTATTTCGCCAAACGACTCACGGAGCACTGTGGTGGAGCCCGGATCTACCTGAAGCGCGAGGACCTCAATCATACGGGCGCTCACAAGGTCAACAACACCCTCGGGCAGGCGCTGCTGGCAAAGCGCATGAGCAAGCCGAGACTGATCGCAGAGACCGGCGCCGGAATGCATGGAGTGGCGACTGCCACGGTGGCCGCTCTGTTCGGGATGGAATGCGATGTCTTCATGGGCGATGAGGACATCCACCGGCAAGCCCCCAATGTGGGACGCATGAAAGCGCTCGGCGCGCGGGTCGTCCCCGTCTCGAGCGGCTCCGCAACCCTGAAGGACGCGATGAATGAGGCGTTACGGAACTGGGTGGCAACGGTGCGGGACACGTTCTACGTCATTGGCACGGTGGCCGGACCGCACCCCTATCCAAAAATGGTCCGAGCCTTCCAGGAGATTATCGGCATCGAGGCCCGCGAGCAGTCTCTGGCCGGGCCGGGGAAGCTCCCTGACGAAGTCATCGCCTGTATCGGCGGCGGAAGCAATGCGATGGGTATTTTCGCTGGGTTCGTGGACGACAAAGGCGTTGCACTGACGGGCGTCGAGGCTGCGGGAGATGGCGTCGAGACCGGACGACATGCCGCCAGCATCTGCGGAGGGAGCATCGGCGTCCTCCACGGGAATAAGACCTACCTTCTCCAGGATGCGGACGGCCAGATCCAGGTGACCCACTCCATCTCAGCCGGGCTGGATTACCCGGGCGTGGGCCCCGAGCATGCCTGGTTCAATGACACCGGCAGAGTCGAGTACTGCGCAGTCACGGACAACGATGCAGTAGCCGCGTTCCACCTGTTGTGCCGTCTTGAGGGAATCATCCCGGCTCTCGAGTCAGCCCACGCCGTCGCTGAGGCAGTCCGACGTGCTCCACGCCGGAGCCGGGACGAGATCATTGTCGTCAACCTCTCGGGACGGGGCGACAAGGATATGGCAAGTGTTGAGGAATACATGCAGGAGACATCCGGCAATGAATAGAATTGATGAGACATTCGCGGCCTGCCGGGCCGAGGGCAGAAAAGCGTTGGTGATGTTCGTCAGTGCGGGTGATCCGCATCTGGATGTGACCGCCGAGCTTGTCCCGGCCATCGCAGAATCCGGCGCCGACGTCATCGAGATTGGCGTTCCGTTCTCAGACCCGATGGCAGATGGTCCGGCGATCCAGGAGGCCAGCCAACGCTCCCTGGCTGCGGGGACGACCATGAGCGGCATCCTCAACATGATCAGGCAGGTCCGTCAGAAGACGGACCGCCCCATGGTGCTGTTCAGCTACTACAACGTGATCCTGCAATACGGCGTCGAGAAGCTGGCACGTGATTCGGCCGCCGCCGGTGTGGACGGATGGCTGGTCGTCGATGTCCCCGCCGAGGAGTCCGGTGAAGTGCGACCGATCATCGAGAGCCACGGGCTCCACTGGATCACGCTGCTCGCGCCGACAACCCCGGCAGACCGGATGCAGAAGCTCCTGACTGATGCCACCGGGTTCGTCTACTACATCACCGTCACGGGCGTGACCGGAGCCCGCGACCAACTCCCCGACGACTTGACCGACAGCCTGCGAAACCTGAAAGCGATGAGCACGACTCCGGTGGTGGCGGGATTCGGGATATCGAGCCCTGCGATGGCCGCTCAGGTCGCCGAACATGCGGACGGGGTGGTGGTTGGCAGCGCATTGGTCCAACGCCTGGCGAAGGCCGCAAGCACCGAATCCGGCATCAAAGAGTGCTCTGAGTTTGTGAGCGACCTCGCCGCTGCGCTGCGCTGAGTCACTACCCGGAATCTCGTGGGTGACTACACCGTTTCTGAGCACGAATCTGCTGGCCTAAACGCCGCGTTGGGGGTGCCGCATCTCCGTATGCGGCCAGGCCGGTTACGGAGAACCGGCGCTCCAGACATTTGGGGGCAATTGCACTCTCCGATATGGCTGGCGGACCTTCGGCAGAGGCCTCCGCTCGTGTGTGACGAAACGGCTCAGCGCCCGCGATTCACAACGGCCGCTGGGGACATCGGCCCTCCAGTAAAATGCCGCACGTCACCCCCTCTGAGGTGCCTGTCAGAGCCGCGACTTACGGGAGCGGTCTTGCCTGGCACTGCCCGGGGACACCGCTTTCGGTAGCCACGGCTCTGTCCGGACAGAAGTCACGCGCCCTCCACTCACGGTTTGGGGAAGGTCAAACTCAGTACGAGATCGCGGCAGCTGACCGTGTCCACGCGCGCCTGTACGGCATGCCATTCGGCCTCGCCCAGACCGCCGCTGTTCGTTGCCCCGAAGCAAATCTCGTTGCGGGAGTAGTTTCGCTTTGCGGGGAAGGCCTGCGGAGCGGCCAGACACGGGTGCCCATCCACTGAGATGGTGAGGTCTCCACCATCAACGACGATACGGTATGTGTGGATGTCATCGGTTGTGTCCATGTCATAGCGGATCTTCCGGTCGTGGAACAGATCGATATGGTCGGGATGGAACCCGATCCGTTCTCCGGAGGTGCTGTCGGCCAGAATCAGATAGCTGGACCCGGAGATGACCCTCACCTGTGTCTCCACAACCACGACGTCACTGAAATCAGCTCCCCAGGGAAACCGGTAGTAGAGGTAGTCCCCGGAGATATCACCGCGATCGGCGATGGTCAGTGCTCCCCCCTCGAGGGTGGCACTGGTCCGCACCGAACCCGGATCAGGCTTCCATGGCTTGGCAGGCATGGTTGACCCCGTGTACACCAGGGACCACGGTGCAGGCTCCGGCGATGGGTCCTTCCGCAACTCAATGCGGACACGGTTGGCCCCTCGTTCAAGGCAGGCGAGAGGGACCGGCCAGTCCAACCAGGTATCCTCGACAGTCGCCCCCTCCAGAAGCCGCCCGTTGACCCACACAGCCAGCCGTTCAGGCGACTGAATGCGGGGGACCTCAACGTGGCACACGGCAGTGGGTGGGAGGGGCTCCTCCCGTAGCGCAGCCAGGTCGTCCCCGACCTCAATGTCCAGCTCAATTGCGTGCTTGGGGCTCATAACGACCGGCTTCCCAGGGACAAGGGCGGGCCCGGTATTCCGGTGCTCCGCGCCATTGGCCAGGAACTGACTGGGTCTGCCATCGCGAACCGTCACGAAATAGAGCTTGTCCTCTCGGGAGAGTGTTTTGGGATCACCAATCTCCTTCCACAAGGGTCTTTTCGGATCGAAGTAGTTGAACAGGTGGATTCCATCCGCCCCGGACGCCCACACATTCATGGCGCGCCCGCGGTAGCTCTTGGTTGACCCCCGGTGAAACCGGGTCCCACCGCGCACACGCGAGTCGCTCAGGCACGGGTATACGGGCACGTCGTAGCGGTGCCCGAGCTCCACGCTGTAAGACCAGGGGTTAAGGCGGAAGTAGCAGGTGGTGATGAGCAGGTCCACCAGCCCCTCGGCCAGCCAAGTCTCCACATCCAGACCGAGATCCCGATTGTAACCGACCGAGTCAGCCACCCGAATCGCGATCATAATCGGGCGGCCCCGGGTGCACCCCACTGTTTCGGTCGTCCGTCGGATACGCCGCATGAGCTCAGTCATCTGGGCCCGTTCCACGTCGCTGGCCTGGCCGCCCCGGGCAGTGCTGGGGAAGTAGCACATGTGTCGGAAGAAGTCGAGCTCGACACCGTCGACATCGTAGTTCCGGCATACCTCCTCGATGTAGCTGTGCGCCAAATCACGCACCTCGCGAACCGCATAGTTGACCGAGCTCCACCGACCATTTCGCGTCCGCTTGACAGGGTCGCCTACGAGCCATTCCGGATGCTCAACTTTGAGTGGAGGGTAGAGTAGGTAAGGCTTGCTAGGGCGATGGGCCACATCATGGGTGTCGTTCATGCGCATGGACCAGAACACCTCCATGCCGTTCCGGTGCCCGTAGTCGGTCACGAGCTGCAGGCAGTCCGCGCCCTGGTCGATGAGTTCCTGAGCCACATTGCGGGTGTTGGGCAGAATGCCGTAATCCGCCCCCGAACGGGTCAGGACAGTCCCAACCTGGGTGTTGTGGGTAAAGTGGCTGAAGCCGGAGCTGATGGAGCAATAGGCAAGTGCGGCGACCTGCGTGCCGGCCAAAGCGGTTGTCCGCCGGTCCAGGAAAGCAGCCCCGGTCAGCACTTGGTCTTTGGGGAAGTACAGACAGTCGCAGCCATCGTTGTTGGCGATGATGCCGCGCCGCCGGTGGGCTGCTTCATGCCGAAGCTCCCGCAAGCGCTCCAGCGAGAGAGGCGCGGGAGGATCCTGAGCCCGGCTAAGAGAGGAAGTGAGCAAAGAGAACACAGCGAACGCGGGCAGAAGGGAGGAAGCAGTCATTCAAGGTCCCCAGGACACGCGGATAGGGGACTCCGCGGTGGAAAAAGCACATCGCACTGCCGGGCGTCCGGGCGCCTTGCGTCGGGCACGCGCTACTGAAGGATGGTCTCGATCTCAGCCAGGAACTGCCTTGAAATTTCCCGGTTGCCACGGAGCCCAACTCGGACAGCGACCTCAGTGTTCGTCTCATCGATGCGCACCAGCGCAACCTTGAACTTGATCTTCTGGAAGTTCCGGAAGATGTATGCGTTCACGGGGCAAACGCGAGTGCCAATGACACACCCACGTTACCCCTGAGAACAACCCAAGGAACTGACCACGGATTACACTGATTCCACGGATACCGGAAAGAGGGATT
>Ga0209045_1000162_pt1 | contig 84952 bp, 81 predicted proteins | sample SaaInlLV_10m_DNA_4_FD_184664 | JGI IMG/M metagenome (GOLD analysis project Ga0209045, IMG submission 184664) | Marine microbial communities from expanding oxygen minimum zones in the Saanich Inlet - Saanich Inlet SI072_LV_200m_DNA (SPAdes) (version 2) | ecosystem: Environmental > Aquatic >...
TTATATTAAAACAGAATTAGAAAAAACTGGTAAAAATATGGATTATTATTTCACAATACCAATTATTATTATTCCTGATGAAAATAATAAAATAAACGAATTAGGATTATATGAAAAATATATAGATGCAGGTTTTTTTACATGGAAACCATTTGATTATCTGGGTAATATAACTAGAGAACATAATAATAACATATTAACAATATAAGAACTAAATTAAGATTTATTAATTATTATCTAAATTTAAAAAGGTTTATTGAAAATTATTAGTGGTTATCAAGAATTATTAAGAGTTTATGGTTGCAACAATTATCAATTTAGTTGTATCATCTACTTCATTAGAACTCAGAATAACTTGAACAGATCTTCCTGCTTTTTCTCCGGGTTTTGGATTGTAATCTTCTGTTTTGAAATGTTTTTGTTCTCCATCTCCTTGTTCGAACCAATTTTTCTCGACGAGCCAAACTGATTCATCTATTGAATCATAATATGATCTTACTTCTTCAGAAGATAGGGGGATATTATATGTGTAGTGAGTAATCACTCCTGCAGTATACCCATATTCTTCTACTGCTTGTGGATGAATTGGAAAGTCTCGAGGGAGTTCTTCAGGTTCAGGAAAAGAATCTTTATGAGTATTTAGTGTATAAATTAGCAAACCTACAATAATAAATAATAGAATTGTACTTATAGTGATCATAAGAACTTTATGATTTTCTTTAAATAATTTGATCATTTCACCAATTTTCATGTTAACAACACTACTTTATTAAATGAGGTTTATAAATTTTTCTTAAAATAATTTCTTATTCAGTTAAATTTATATTCACACACAGATTCCATCACTTCTATGATTTTAAATCCATCTGAAGGAAAAACATTTGGGAACATCAGCAAAATATACAATCTTGCTAGACCTGATTATCCTGAAGAATTAATTGACGACATTACAAAAGAATTAAAACCAAACTCAAAAATTCTTGATGTTGGTTGTGGTACTGGTCAAGCGACAAAAATATTAGCAAAAAAAGGTTTTCAAATTACCGGAACTGATCTTAGCGAAGAAATGATTACTATTGCAAAAACTAATTGTCCAAATGCAAATTTCCTTGCAGGAAGATTTGAAGATATTGATTTTAATCAAAATAATCAGAATAATCAAACAGAAAAATTTGATCTAATCACGTCAGGCATGGCGTGGCATTGGCTCGATAAAAATATAGCATATAAAAAAGCACATGATTTACTTAATCCTAATAATCCTAATTCAAAACTCGCAATATTCTGGTCGTATCAGGAAAAAGAAAAATCTGAAATCATTCAAAAAGTAGGAATTGTCCTTGATAAATACAGTGCTCCTAATCGTGGACCTGCAGGTTCTTTAGTTTTGGAAAGTTTTGGTCAAACATTAACAGAATTAAAAAATAAACAAGATTTATTCAATAACATCACAACAAAATCTTACCAATCTAACTTGAACTTCACAAAACAAAAATACATCGACTTAGTAATATCTTATGGTTGGGTTCAGAACTTAGAAAACGATAAACAATCAAAACTAATCCAAGATCTTAATAATGCAATAGAACCAAATGAGTTCACTGTTCCGTATAAATTCATTTTAATAACTGCAAAGAAAAAATAAATTAACTAATCCAACATTTCCAAATATTTCCTAACTTTTGACAAGAATTCTTCAGGATTTTTCTTAAATGATTTAATCAGTTCTTCTTTATTCCACCATTTAATCTCTTCAACTTCATCTTCTTGTATTGTAAAATAATCAATTTCAGCGTCAATAATTGCAATAAACCATTGTGTGAAATGTTTAAATTTTCCTGATGGAGCAGTCTTTGGACCAACTTTAAAAGAAACATCAACAATTCCTAGCTCTTCTTTTGCTTCTTGGATTATATTTTCAGAATATGTTTCTCCTTTGTTAACTGTTCCAGCTACTGCAGGCCCCCATTTTCTTGGATGATGTTTTTTATTTTTATGTCTTCGCGCAAGTAATATTTTCCCTGCAGAATTAGTTATCCATAATGCTGAGACTCGATATATGTCATCTGCACCACAAAGTTTCCTATCTTTATGACTGGTTATTTCATCATTAGAATCAACTAAAATTATTATTTCAGGTTCTGAGTCACTCATCAAACACGCCATCCAAGTCAGAAATATTTTTAAACAGCACAACTTTGAATCCGAATTCTAGTCCTGCATTTACATTTTTTTCTTCATCATCTATATACAAAATTTCATCTTTAGAAAAAGACTCACCTAACTCGTTATAAACTTCAGAATAAAAATCCTGTGATGGTTTTTTACATCCTAAATATGCAGAAGAAAAGATTCCATCAAATAGTTTTCCAAATCCCATTTCGTTTCTCAAATATTCTGTTCTATACTTATCTTGATTTGTTGCAAGATAACATTTCACTCCAGATTTTCGTAATTTAACAATCAATTCTTTAACATCATTATTTATTTTTTTCTCAGAATCAAACCAATACTTCAAAAGTGAATCAACATCTCCTTCCCACTTCCACCTAGGCAGCCACGAAACTACTTCCTCTTTCAAATCAGCCTGTCCAATCATGCATTTTGGAACAAATATTTCTTTAAAGAATGGAGCTATATCTTCAGAATTAATATTATTCTCTCGAGAAATCCGTTCACTAAACATTTCCCCGTAGCAAACAATCACTCCATCAGTATCAAATAGCACACATTTAATTGTCATATTAATTCATCAGTCTTGTTTTTTATTTAAACTTTTCTAGAACTTAAGTAATAAATTTTATTATTTAATTAATCTTTTTCTTTTATCTTGTTGGCTTGGTTTTTTTGCTAAATTCCAGGTGTGATTAAATGTTGCAAGATTAGTTTTTGCAACTTCTTTGTTATTTATTAAAATAACATGAAATGGTCGAGTCCATACAAAAATCGCATGATAATTTCCCCACGTAGCACTTGTAGTGGAAGAAATAAACTCTTTATCTACGTATCTATATTCTTCATTTTTTCCAACAATAAATTTTGCATTTTCTCTTTCCAAAACACGTCCTTTAATTTTAGATTTTTCTGCTCGTTTTATGAATATTGTTGTAATAATTTCTACTTCTTTGCTTGAAAATTGTTCACCTCCTCCTAGCATAACATAATCTTTGTTTTCTTTTAAAATCATTTTTAAAATTGTGTTTATTCCTTCTAATCCTCTAAATAGTTCAACTTTTGTTTCGAAGTTAACTATGTTTTGTCTTGCTTTTAATTCAGGAAGGATTTTTTTAAGATTTTGTTCTTTTTCTTCTAGCTCTTTTAGCAATGTTTCAGGATCTGCCGCTGAAAAATATCGCACATTTTTTTTAATTAGATATGACGCGAGTCCTTTTTCAATCAACCTGTTTGTTATTTGATACATATGCACTCTTCCAAGACCTGTTTTTTCGGAAAGTTTGGTTGCAGTAGATTCTCCAAAATCTAGTAGTGCTAAATATGTCTTTATTTCCTGTTCTTCTAATCCTAAGTTAGATAGTATTTTTTCGATTTCTGACATAGTATATAGAATGATTTAGGACATATATAAAACTTTCTTGTGTTGTCGCAAAATTACAACAATAATTTATATAGTTTCCAATTTACTACTATTTCATACTCAATGATTTTATGATTGAGGTAAATAAGAGGTAAATTAAAAATGAATAAAGAAAAATTAGAAGCAAAAATTGGAAAACAAGTTGTAGATAGTTGTGAATTAATTGGAAGAACGTGGGTTAGCATGGATCATTCTAGATTTAAGAGACGTAATTATTTCCTGCGAGTTTCATTTTATGACCATAAAAAAGCATTATCAGTTGATATGGTTACTGATGAAAAAAATATTTTTGAAGAGTTTAATGTAATCGAAAATATATCGCGGGAAGATGCTGAGGAGTTGTTCGAACAAAGACGTACTTATAGCACTACAAATAACGCTCTAGGAATTATTTTAGATTGTACTGCACATATTACTCTTTTGCCAGCGATGGTTGACTCTTGGAATCGCTTGTCTATTGAAAAAAAAATGTATAACAGAGGAGCAATTCTATATAGTAGAAAAGCAGTACCCAAGTTAGCAGAAATCTATGCTTTAAATTAGGAGGTAAAAAAAATGAATAGAAAATCAAATAAACAAAAAATGGAAACTGGTCTTTTAGTATTAGAGACTAAAAATTATTGTGCACTGGCATCAACAACACCTTGTAAACATTGTTCTGTTGAAAGTTATCTTGGTGCAAAACCAACAAATACTTGTGATGTGGATTGGTTAGATGTTATTGAACAATTTTCAGAGTTTGGAAATGGACATGTTGTTTTAAAAAATGGAGCAGGAGCATTAGGACTTAATGAAGTAAGTTTACTAGAGGCTACATTAGAAAAAGGATTATCTGCATCAATAACTACTGAAGGAGTTTGCATGGCTGATAAGTTTGAATCAGAACTGTATAGATTGTCAGGCGAAAATCCTGGAAAACTTGGTGTAACTGTTTCATTAGATGGAGAAACACCAGAAATATATGGGCAATTAAGACAACCAATTCATTTTGATAGGGCTGTATCTTTTATTAAAGAAGCCAAAGCAAAAGGATTATCTGTTGCAACTAATTATGTAGTTCATGTAGAAAATGTAGGTTCAATTCAAGAGTATGTTAATTTTGCTGTGAAAGAATTAGGCGTTGAAAAAATTAATTTGTTAGAATTAAATTCAACAGGAAATGCTAAAACAAATGGATTAAAAGAAGCAGATTCGCAACAATATTTTGATGCTTTAATGAAAACATATGTCCAGGGTGATGAACAAATTAGACTTGCGCTAGATGGAACTTTTGCTGCTGAAGTTTACAAAGCAGAAAAGGGAGTTAGTGAAGGTTGTAATGGATGTCCTGCAGGAAATAAAGGTATGTATTTTGTACAACATGACGGAGAGATTTTCCCTTGTAGTAGTTTAGAAATTCCGCAATATCATGTGGGAAATATTAAACGAATGACTCTTGCTGAAGCAGATAACTCAATGGAATTTGAATATGCAAGAAAAGTTGCTCAATCATTAACAACAGAAAATCCTTTGGTCAGTATGTGTCCTGGACGACTAGAATCATTTGGAGATCAAGGAAGAATGGAACAAGCAACAGAAATGACAAAGATAATTACAAATTATCTTAAAGAAAAAGGAATAGAAATAACAAAAAGAAATAGTTGTAATTGTTATTCTCCTGCATTTTAATTTTTTTGTTTGTTTTTATTTTTTATTTAAATTTTTCTTTGAATTTTCTTCAACTCTTGATTAATTCAATTAATTATTCATATTTGCAAATCTGCTACTTTCCATAAATATTCAAAGTGATTTCTATATGTTTTTGCAATAGATTCATTCTTGATCATTACTGCAGTAACAGGAGTTTCCCAGGTAACAATAACTACTTTATTTCCATACACAAATGTATTGGTTGGATTAAATTGTTTTGCATCTAAAAATCTGTATTGTGTTGTTGGTGCTAGTTTTTTATCAAATAAAAATACTTTTTTACGTTTGACAGTTATTATTTTTTCTTTAATTTTATTTTTTTTTAAGTCACGAAAGTATTGTTTCATAAAAATAGGTATTGTTTCTTGATATTTTTGATCATCAATGCCTGTTACTAAAACCTCTTGTTTTGTTTTAATTATGTCTTTCAAAAAATATTTTAGTCCTTCTTTGCCTTTGAATACTTCAACAAACGTATCTTCTTTTGGAAGATTTGCCATTGCTTCTAATTCGGGGAGGATTGAATCAATTTCTTTTTCTTGTGAATTTAATATATTTTTTTTATCTTCTATATATTGTTTAATTTTTTCTGGAGGTGTTGCTTGAAAATGTTTTTTAGCACCTCTATAGATATGTGTTGCAAGTCCTTTATTCATTAATTGTTCTAACTTATCATACACATGAACTCTATAGATTCCTGTTCTTTTTCCTATTTCATAGGCAGTGCTTGTTCCTGCTTTTAGCAGATCTAAATAAATATTTATTTCGTTTTGGGTTAGTCCTATTTTTCTTAGAGCGTCTGTGTTCATACAATACATCATCCAACACTGATATTTAAATGTTTCGTACATATATGGTACGACAAGGATTAATATACTTCAGGATTTTACCATTACATAATAACAACGAGGTGAAAAACATGAAAACAATGGAGAAAAAAAATATAAAACAAATACTAAAAGAAGAATATGATCGAGACATTAGATACGAACGGTTTTCTTTTAGAATAAGAGAAAATTTGAAAAAATTAGGTATTACTACTGTAGGAACTTTATGCGAAAAAGTATGTGCATTAGATCAAAGTAGTTCTGCAAAGACAAGAGATAAATTACGCGAGCAAGGTTTTGAAACAGATACAATTCGTGAACTGAGAAAGCATAAGTATTTTTCAAGTATTCTTGATGCAGATAGCAAAGCAAAATTATTAACAATTGATGAGTTCGTAGGTGAAGTAGAACAAGGAAATATTAATTTTGGAGATGATCATAGATATGCTCTTTTTCATACAGAAGAAAAGGATTATTTGCGAATATTTTCTAAATCTGATCGTTCAGGTTACACTGAAAATGGAGTATGTCCTGATTTACTCATGCATAATTATTTTGGAGAAGAATCCAGAAAACTTGGACTAGCTAAACATCCTAAATTAGTACATCAAGGAATTTTATCAGGAGGTATTGATGGTAGAGAAATATCTCTACTGTTTTTATCAGGAAAAAAATGTATTTACAAAAAAGATAACTTAGGATTAAAAATATGCTTAGCACATGAACTTAAAGAGGGTGTAATATACAGAATGCACGAAATTTATTAATTTTTTTTAATTTTTATCTTTTTTTTATTTTTTTTTGAAATAATATTTTCATTAAAAATATTTTTACTTTTCCAATAATCCCTCCAACAATTCCAAATATTTTTCAACTTTTCTGAAAGATTTTCCGTCGAGAACCACTGGACACTGGACTTGGTTGTGTGAGACTTATAAACTAGTTATTTAATTAATATAATTTATGAATATCAAAAAAATTCAGTCAAATAATTATGATTTATTGATTAAAAATATAGGGGATATTTTAACAAGCAGTAGAACTCAAGCATATAGGGCTATTAATAAAATTCTTGTAAAAACTTATTGGGAAATTGGGAAACAGATTAGGGATTTTGAACAAAGAGGTAATGAACGAGCAGATTATGGTAGTTCTTTGTTAGATTGTTTATCTCGTGATTTAAAATTAAAGTGTGGTAAAGGTTTTAGTAGGCGAAATATATTGGATATGAGGAGGTTTTATGGTAAATATAGAATTTGGCAGACAGTGTCTGCCAAATTAAGTTGGAGTCACTATATTGAACTTTTAAGCTTAGATGATGATTTAGAAAGAAATTTTTATGAAAAACAATGCGGTAAAGAAATGTGGTCTGTAAGGGAACTAAGGAGACAGATTAATTCAGCTCTTTTTCATAGACTTTCTTTGAGTAAAGATAAAAAAGGAGTGTTACAACTTTCACAACAAGGTCAAATAATTAAAACTCACAAAGATGTTATTAAAGATCCTTATATTCTCGAATTTCTAAATATTTCTGAGCATAATAAATTAAATGAAAAAAGTTTAGAGAATAAAATTATTGAAAATTTAAAGATGTTCTTATTAGAGCTTGGAAAAGGTTTTACTTTTGTTGCTAATCAATATAGGATATCAATTGGAACTAAGCATTTTTACGTCGACTTAGTTTTTTATCACAGGATACTGCAATGTTTTGTGCTTATTGATCTTAAGTTAGGTGATTTTTCGCATCAAGATGTGGGTCAGATGAATCTTTATCTTAATTACTTTACAAAAGAGGAAAATACAGAGCAGGATAATAAACCTATAGGTCTTATTTTGGCAGCACAAAAAAATGATGTTGACGTTGAATTTGCTTTAGGAGGGATAAGTAACAACCTTTTTGTGTCTAAATATAAATTGTATTTACCAGATAAGGAATCATTAGAAAAAGAAGTACGTAAATTGTTGTAATTAGTTCAAAGGATTATAGTATTAATTCGTTGGAACAAAGTTAAATCAAATTCTATAAGTTCTATTCAATAACATTTATTTCACCATCCAAAGAATATATATTTTCAATAATTTTTTCTATTTTTTCTGAATATTTGTCTATATTTTTATGTTTTATTCTAACTGTTGTTCCAAGTAGTCTATATTGAAAGAATAATTCTAGAATTTTATATATTTTATTAGGATGGTTTTTGTTTGTTTTTTGATTATAATAATTGATTAGTTCTTTTTTCTCGTCTAAACTAATTTTCAAAGATTCAATAAAAAATACTAAGTCTTCTGCACTTGGTGCTAATCGAGAGTTTTCCCAGTCAATTATTAATATATTTTTATTAACTAATATGTTTCTGTTTACAAAGTCTCCATGTATTGTGCAGTTTGATTCTGTTTTAATTATTTTGTAATATTTACTAAATGCGTCTAAAATTTTGAATAGTTTTTTTTCGCAATATTTTTGAGGTAAGAATTCATTTAATCTTAGTTTTGCTTCTTCTAATTTATCTTTATAATCTTTGACAGCATTAGAACCACTATTTGTTTTCAGGTTATGAATCTTTATTATGAAATCAAGCGCTTTTTTACAACTATTGATATTATATTTTAATTGTTTTCCTGAAAAATAGTTGGTTAAATACCAATCTTTTCCATAAGTTAATAGATTAGGAACTTCGTCAAATTTTGAAAATATTTTTAATGCGTTTAATTCTCTTTGAAAACTTAACAAATGACTTTTTTGGTGTTTAACAAATCCCATCTCTTGAGCATTAAAAATTTTTAATATGTAGTGTTTATTATTTGCTGTAATTTTGAGAACTCTATTTTTTGAACTAATTAAAATATCTTCAAAAACTAATTCTGAGTCTAAATATTCTTCAAGTTTTTGTTTAATATCTGCTCTCATAATAAAATTTAAACTAGTAGTTTATTTAAATTTTTCTTAAAATTAATTATAATTTCTTAAAAATATTTTTACTTTTCCAATAATCCCTCCAACAATTCCAAATATTTTTCAACTTTTCTGAAAGATTTTCCGTCGAGAACCATTGGACACTGGACATGCGCGTGTGAAACTTATAAACTAGTTATTTAATTAATGTGATTTATGAATATCAAAAAAATTCAGTCAAATAATTATAATTTGTTGATTGAAAATATAGGGACTATTTTAGAGAAAGGCAGAACTGATGCGTATAGGGCTGTTAATTTAATTATTGTGAAGACTTATTGGGAAATAGGTAGGCGAATCGTTGAGTATGAGCAGAATGGTTCTGAAAAAGCAAAATATGGTTATTCGATTCTGAAAAATTTATCAAAAGATTTGAAAATAAGATATGGTGCAGGATTTAGTAAAAGTAATGTATATTTTATGAGATTATTTTATATTAAATATAGAACATTCCAGACAGTGTCTGGAAAATTAAGTTGGAGTCATTATGTTGAATTGGTAGGGCTTAGTGATGTTGTTGCAAGGAACTTTTATGAAAAACAAGCAGTGATTGAAAATTGGTCTGTGAGAGAACTTAAAAGGCAGATTAATTCTGCGTTATTTTATCGAGTAACTTCGAAAATGCCTAAAAAACAGATTTTAGATATTTCTCAAAAGGGGTTTGAAATAATTTCTGCAACAGATATTGTTAAAGATCCTTATATTTTCGAATTTCTAAATATTTCTGAGAACGAAAAGCATTCTGAAAAAGAATTAGAGCAGAAAATAATTAATAATTTACAAATGTTTATTTTAGAACTTGGAAAAGGTTTTACTTTTGTAAAAAGGCAATTTCGAATCACTCTTGATAATAATCATTTTTATGTAGATTTAGTTTTTTATCATAGGATTCTTAGGTGTTTTGTATTGTTTGATTTAAAAATTGGTAAAGTTAGTCATAAAGATATTGGTCAAATGAATGTGTATCTTAATTATTTTAAAGAAGAAGAAAAAGAAATAGGAGATGCTGAACCTATAGGTATTATTTTATCTGCTGAAAAAGATCATTTTCTTGTAAAATATGCGTTGGGAGGTTTATCAAATAAGTTGTTTGTGTCAAAATATCCGTTTTATCTTCCTGATAAAAAAGAGTTAGAATCGAAGCTTTGTGAAATTTTAAAAAAGAGATAAGAAAAAAATTTAAAAAATTATCAAACATCTAACAATTTCCCGAAGGGACTGCACTTCCAGAGTTCGCTACAACATCTCCACACGCTTCTGGAGCATCTGCAAACTCAGCACAAATTGCTTGTTGGAATCCTTGTGATGTTCGTTGCCCTTTGTATGGTACTCCATTAAGGTATATTGTTGGACTTCCTCGAGCTCCTTTTGCACTTGCTGCATCAAAAGAGGCTGCGGTAAGTTGTTGTCCTTCTTCACCAAGATAACAGTCTTCAATTGTTTCAACATCGAGTCCGTTTTCTTCAGCACAGCCTTTCCAATTTCCAGGAATCGCTTTTGCATTTTTGTTCATGCAAGTTATCAAGTCAATGTATTTTACAGGTTCATATTTCTTAGCACATAAATGCACAACAGCTCCATCAACTTCAGTTTGTCCGTGCATTGATGATAATTCTCCGCCTTGATTGTTGCCAATAAAGTTTAACTGGAAATCAACATTTTCACCTAGACTTTTTAGTACTGGTGCAATCGCATCTTCTACTTGTGTTCCGTATGGACACTGACTCATTACATAAAACTCTACAGTTACTGCGTCGTCAGATAATTCTAGAGAGTCTGTTTTAGTTGTTTCTTTTACAACTCCGCCAACACATCCTGCAACTCCTGTCGCAAGATTATTTATTGAAACTTGATTCATAATTACAACAATTCCTATAACTAAAAGTAGAACAAGTTCAATTTTTAACCATTTACTAACATCGTTTTTTTTCATAGTAACACCTCATCTATTGAACAATGCTTTGGGTTTTTCAAGATCAAAGAAATATTATTTTTATCTACTACTATCTGCTTGTCTTTCTAGCTCAAGTTTTTTTGCAATTGCACCGCTTGTTGGTTTCATTTCATATGCATCCATTATTTCTTGTGCTAGTGTATCGACCATGCTTTTTCTAGTATTGAATGATTTATGATAAGCAAGTTGTGACATTAATTTTATTGCTTGATCAACTCTTCTTTGGGGTGCACACTCTACTGCTTTAGGGTATTTTGCTCCACCATATTCGATTGTGATAATTTCTTCTCTAGGTGCTGCATATTCAACAGCTTTGATTAATACTTCAACAGGATTCATGTTCATTTTTTTCTCTATGAGTTCTAAGGTTTTAACCATTATATTATATACAGTATTTCCTTTTCCTGTTTGGTGTCCAGAAGTGATTTTGTGTTTTTTTGCTCTGTGTCCTGTTGTCATAAGTCTGTTGATAAATCTTTCAACTACAAACACATCTGTTTTGTGGAATCTAAACTTTGCTGCTTTTCCGCCCGTTCTTGGTACAATTCGAGGTGTTAGACAGATTGCTGATTTTAATCCTTCATCTTCTATTGTAACTCCTTGTAAACTCCATCTATTGAATGCTAATATTTCTTCTACCATTTTTATTTACGAGCTTTTTCAAGCTTTCCTCTTAAAAGTGCACTTAAGCTTTGATCATTAACTTTTGTTACTTGCCATCTTACTCCTGGAATATCTCCTTTAGAACGACCCATGTTTCCGCCAATACACTCGATCATTACTTCGTCGTGTTCATCTACTAGCTTTGTTGCGCCATCTCCAGGTAGGAATGCAGTAACTTGTCTTGCATTTTTGATTAGTTGTACTCTTACGCATTTACGCATAGCTGAGTTCGGCTGCTTTGCTTCGAGCTGTAATTTCTCTAAAACGATCCCTTTAGCCTGCGATGATCCTTGCAACGGATCAGATTTAGCTTTTAGGTTTTTTACTCGTTTAACAAACCATTTATCTTTCCATCTTTGTTCATCGCGCCGTTTAGATAATTTAGTCGCTGCATTAATTCCTTTTGTCTTTTTTGCCATATTGCACAAGATTTATGAGATGTTTATAAATCTATCGGATAATTAGCTGTGTGAACTGTTGTAGAGAGTCTCTAGTGGTGAGCTAACTGTAATGCGGTTTCTAGCTCGCGTAGTTCTTGTTCTATTTTTTTATCATCAACAATTCTAAATAATCTATTGATTTTTAAGAAAATAATTGTTTTTGTTAAAATCTTAGTAATATGAGATTTATTTATTTTTTCGTGATGTTTGAGTTTGTTAATCATCTGTTCTACTATTTCTTGTAATTCTTTTTGTTCTAGGCGTAGATTATTCTAATATTTTGTTTTGTCAAGATTACTTTTTTCAATTCGATTTGCTCACTGGACACTGGACTTATAGACGTAAACTATTTAAAGAGATGACCTAAAATTAAGTTAGGTCTATTATGATTTCAAATAGTAATTCCCAACAGTGTATAGAGTTCAAAAAAAAGCCTGATTCTGTTAGTCAGATCAAGAAAGTTCTCAGTCCATTAGTAAACAAATGGTTTTTTTCTAAATTTAAAGAATTATCTCTTCCTCAGTTATATGGTGTTTTTGAGATTCATTCTAGGAATAATATTTTAGTTAGTGCTCCAACGGGTAGTGGTAAAACACTAACTTGTTTTTTATCAATATTAAATGAGTTAGTTGATAGTGCGCAAAAAGGAATTCTTAAAGATCGTGTTTATTGTGTTTACGTGTCTCCATTAAAAGCACTTTCAAGAGACATTAGAGTAAATTTGATAGAACCACTTCAAGAAATAGAGGAATTAAATAATGAAAAGTTAGGAATTCGTGTTCGAGCTAGGACTGGAGATACTTCAACCAAAGAACGTACAGATATGTTAAAAAATCCTCCTCATATTTTAATCACAACTCCTGAATCTTTATCTATTTTATTAACATCGCCAAAATTTCAAAATCATTTGAAAAATGTCGAATGGTTCATTGTTGATGAAGTTCATGCACTTGCAGAAAACAAAAGAGGTGTACATCTTAGTCTTACAATGGAAATGCTTCAAAGGGTTTCACCAGGAATGTGCAGGATTGGTTTGAGCGCAACAGTGGCACCATTAGAAGATGTCGCCCAGTTTCTCGTCGGTACTAATAGATCTTGCAAGGTTGTTGATGTTCAGTTTATTAAAGAACTTGATCTCAAAGTTATCTCTCCAGTTTCTGATGTGGTTAACGAGGATTTCAATAAGTTGCAGACTAAAACTTATGCTTTAATTGATGATCTTATTCAAAAACATAAAACTACTTTAATTTTTACTAATACTCGTGCAGGTACTGAGCGTTTAGTTCATCATCTTAAAGAAAGATTTCCTAAAAATTATACAGAGGTTATTGAGGGTAGTGATTCTGATAAACCACCTGAAAACCCAATTGGATTAAACCCTGTCGAATTAAACCAAAGCGAAATAAAACAAAATGAATTGAAAGAAAGTGAATTGAAAGAAAATGAATTAAAACAAAAAGAAAGTTCAGACATTGATGGTGAAGAATTAATTGACAAGGATTCTATTGGCGCGCATCATGGTAGTTTAAGTAAAGATATGCGTCATACAATTGAAAGTAAATTACGTCGTGGAGAATTAAAGTGTGTTGTTTGTTCAACTAGTCTTGAGCTTGGAATAGATATTGGTTATATTGATCTAGTCATTTTAATGGGTAGTCCTAAATCTGTAGCAAGAGCATTGCAACGTGTTGGAAGAAGTGGTCATCAACTTCATGCAATAACTAAAGGAAGAATTATTGTAACTGACCGTGATGATCTTGTTGAGTGTAGTGTTCTTTTAAAAAATGCAGTTGAAAAAAAGATTGATAGAATTCATATTCCAAAAAATGCATTGGATGTTCTTTCTCAACAAATTTATGGTATTTGTATTAATGAAAAAATTCATAAAGAAGATTTATTGAATCTTATCAAATCAAGTTTTTGTTTTCGAGATCTTTCTTATGAAGATTTTAATGCAGTTATTGATTATTTAGCAGGAGAATATACTAAATTAGAAGATAGGCATATTTACGCAAAGATTTGGTTTGATCGAGAAACAGGTATGCTTGGAAAAAGAGGAAGACTTGCAAGAGTGACATACATGACAAATATTGGAACTATTCCTGATCAAAGTGGTATTAGTGTCAAGATTGGAGAGTATACTATAGGGTCTATTGATGAAGCATTTTTGGAAAGGTTAAAATCAAGGGATGTTTTTGTTCTTGGAGGATCTTGTTATCGTTTTAAATTTAGTAGGGGTATGGTGGCACAAGTTGAGCAAGCACCAGGTTCAAAGCCGACTGTTCCGTCGTGGTATTCTGATATGCTTCCATTAAGTTTTGATTTAGCGTCGGATATTGGTAGGTTTCGTAAGCTTGTAGATCAACGTTTTAAGAAAAAAGAATCTAAGAAAAAAATTTTAAAATTTATTAATGATTATTTGTACATTGATGACAATGGTGCAAATAGTATTTATGAATATTTTAAGCAACAATTTGATTATAGTTTTATTCCATCCGATAAAAAAATAGTGATTGAAGAGTATGAATCTGAAGATAAAAAGTATGCTATTTTTCATTCATTATTTGGAAGACGAGTTAATGATTGTCTTTCTCGTGCAGTTGCTTTTGCAATGGCTAAAACTCATCATATTGATGTTGAAATTGGTGTTAATGATAATGCATTTTATGTAGCTTCAAAAAAGCGTCTTCAACCACAGCGAGCATTAAATATGTTAGAATCAAAACGTTTTCATGAACTTCTTGATTTAGCTATTGATAAAACTCAAGTTCTTAGCAGACGATTTAGGCATTGTGCAGGAAGAGCTCTTATGATTTTAAGAACTTACAAAGGAATAAGAAAGCGAGTTGGTCGTCAACAAGTAAGTAGTATGATTTTGATGAGTGCAGTTAAAAGAATTTCTAAAGATTTTCCTATTTTAAAAGAAGCAAGGCGTGAAGTTTTAGAAGATGTTATGGATTTGACAAATTCTATTAGTATAATAGATCAGATAGAATCAAATAAAATCAAAATTGAAAAAATCGAAACTAAAATACCAAGTCCATTTGCATTTAATATTATGATGCAAGGTTATGCAGATATTATGAAGATGGAAGATCGTGCTGAATTTCTTAAGAGAATGCATAACTTAGTTATGGCGAGTATTTCACTTAAGAAGGGAAAGAAGAATGAACCTTTTGAACATATTGTGCAAAAGATACCTGAACCTATTGATTATGATGATTTCTGGAATAAAGAATCGAGTGAATCTGAAGAATCAGATGAAGTTATTGATGGTGTGCATTGATTGTTATTACGCATTTATTGCTATTATGCCTCGATTGTTATTCTGCATTGATTGTTAATATGGGCTGATTGTTAATATGAATTGATTATCAATATGCTTAGTTTTTAGCGAGAATCGGTTCTTAATAGGGTTTTTCGGTTGGTTTATAGGATTAAAGATCAGTATTATAAACACATTATTTTTTTATATAAAAAACTTTATAAAAGATCGACTGACGTTGATTATTAAACTTGTTTTTTTTGTTGTTCATTTTATAGGCGTAAAAAAAATATATTGGAGTTTAGAAATCTTTTTAAACGAGTTTGGTTATACAATAAATGAGGTTTATGGGGGTCAAAATATGCTTAGAGAATTAGAAAAAAGAGTTGAGATCGAGGAAGAGGAAGAGCACGATGACTATTTTGAGCTAGGTCAGATTGCAGAAACAGAGGAAGAAGTTGACGACTTTGGTGATGACTATGATGAGGAAGAGCGTGATGTTGATTACATGCAAGATGATAACTCTTCTGAAGACGAAGATGAAGAAATAATTGATGACGAGTCTGACGAAGAAGAATAACTAAACAGTATTACTTTTTGCAAAAGGGCGTGGGCCCAAATCTTTTTTTATAACAGTTTCTATGTTTTATAGTTGGTTCTATTTAATCCAATTTTCAAATCTTATTTACTTTTGAATCTTATTTACTTTCAAAACTTATTTATATCAATTAAATAAATCTATAGTTAATGCCTATTGAAACTATTAAAGCAGCATTAGATGTATTAGAAAAGTTTTATTCTATAGCAATTACTAATCAGTATAATCTTAAAAATATTGATCATTCTCGTGCTATGTATGATTTTAAAGAGAAAAAAAAGAAATATTGTTTGGATTCAATAACTAAAAATATTGCTATTTTAAAACGTACTGGTTGGAAACTTTCTAGTTTGGATAATTTTGATTCAAAAAATGAAGTTAAGGTCAATGAGCTTTTGGGTTGGATTAAAGAGTTAGATTCAAATTATCTTGATCCGAGTAAATCTTTGGATTATATTAGTAAAATTAAACTTACTTTAAGTCAAATTACTTTTGAAAAAATTTTACCTAAACTTTCTCCTAAGCAGTATCCTATTCAAACTCCGAATCTTCCGGCAGATATTTTGCCAGATCTTTTAGCAGATTTAGATGAATTAAAAAAATGTTTTGGAGCTGAGTGTTTTCGTAGTTGTGTAATTTTGTGTGGGAGAATTTTAGAGGGTGCTCTTCACAAAAAATATTTTGACGCAACAGGTTTTGATATTTTAGAAAAAAATCCGGGTATTGGTTTAGGAAATCTTGTTGCAAAACTGCGTGATAAAAATGTTGCACTTGATCCTGGTATTACTCAACAGATTCATTTAGTAAATCAAGTGAGAATTTTTTCAGTTCATAAAAAGAAAGAAGTGTTTGTACCATCTCAAGATCAATCTTATGCAGTTATATTGTATACTTTGTCGATTTTGTCGAAACTTTTTAATAAGTGATCAACGTTTACATAATTAGTACAACCGTCACTGCCAATTTACGAGTGTTGAAGAAATACACAATTAATAAAAAAGAGGAATTAAATTAAATGTTTACTAACCAAGAGTTTGATCAAGTTGTCGCATCAGGTTTACCTCAAGTAATCCTTCCTATGCTTATTGTGTTCTGTATTGTGTATCTTATTTTGCTTCAGTCAAAAGCATTAGGTGAGCATAAAGGAACTAATGTTATGGTGTCTTTAGTTATGTCTTTGATTCTTGGCGTGCCTCATATTCTTGGAGTATATCCTAAAGATTTTAATCCAATTATTATAATGAATAATATTATTGGTGGTTTTGCTTTGTTTATTTTTGGAATTTTGATTGCAGTTATTGTTTTAACATTTATTGTGAAAGATCCAAAGAAATTTTTAACAGGAGCAAATTATGGTTATTTTATTCCTCTAATAATTTTAGCATATATTGCACACGCATTTCCACATCTTCTTCCATTCACATTTGGAATTATTATAATTCTTGTAATAATGGGTTGGATTGAGGGTACAAGAATTTTTGTTACTTTTTACTTGACTATTGTTTTGATTTCTTTAATGATTATTGATTTTGCGTTTGGCATTCCTCACACTCTTCCAAGATTTTTGAGTTTTGTTGAGGATCCTACATTCCAAACTGTAGTTTTATCAATTTTATTTTTAGTTTTGATCGCAACATATATTATTCAAGGAGATAATAATAGTTCAAATAATAGTTAATTTTAGAGTATTCTAAGAAGAATTAAATTCCAAAGAAATAGATCTCTCTAGGGTAACATATTGCTAAGAACAGGTATCACTTTAGTTATTATCTAGTTTTTGATTCTCTTCAAACTTCTTCAAATCACCATATTTTTCTAGATACGCTTGTAGTCGGAGTTCCTCAGCTTCACGTTTCATCGCGTCTAAGAGTTCTTCCATTTTATTGTATTTTTGTTAATACTTAGCAAGCAGTATTAATAGCAACAATTAATGACTAAATTAATAATGATATTAATACTAGCATTAATTTAACCCCTATTTGCTAAATATTTCCCCCAATACCTAATATTATGGTGTTTTAGCTATATAAATCTTTCTGCCTTAGTGTATGAATTTGGTAGTTTTTTATGTTGAATAAATATTTAGAAAAGTTTATATTGTTATTTTATTTTGGGTGTGTAAAATGGAATTTAAAAATTTACAAACTCAAATTACTAAAATATTCTTGGCTAATTTAAAACGAGATAAAATTAAAATTAGTGAGGATTATTTGATGTTAAAAATAAATGAAGAGCTAGGGGAGTTTATGCAAGCTTATTTAGTTCATAAAAAAAAATGTCGGCCTGAAAAATATTTATATTCTACTCAATCTAAAAAAGAAATGGCAAAAGAATTGTCTGATGTGGTAGGTTTGGCATTTGTGATCTCAAAAATATTAAAAATAGATTTGGAAGAAGCACTAACAAAAAAATGGATTACCAGGGAATGGGTTAAGAAAAAATAAATGGTAAATATTTAAAATAAAATTAATTCTCAAATATAGCATTTCAAATTATATTATTAAAATACTTAATTAAAAAAACTAGTTAGAAATATTATTTTAAAAAAAAGATTAAAAAATAAAAAATTATAAAAAATTTTAGTAAATCAACAAAGTCAAAAACTTAGTTTTCAATTACTTCTTAAGCACCATTGCTGCTGCAACAATTATTCCACCAATAACTAACACTATTAATAACAATAGTAGTGCTAAGTATATGCTTTCTCCACCAACAACCGATCTGTTAGCTGTGGTGTCTGTTACTTTTGTTGCAAATGCACTAGATGCGCTTGAAGGAAGTTGTGATTGTCCTCCAGTGTATTGAAGATTTATTCCGCTTTCTGTTGATCCAGTTCCTGTATCAGTTCCAGCATTATTATTGCTTGATCCTGTGTTGCTTGATCCGCTTGAACTTGAATCGGAATCATCGTCGTCGTCATAGATCGAGTCATCATCGTCCCCACAATCAACTGTGATTTCTTTTGTTTCTTCAATTTCTGGATACCACTTAACTAATACGTCGTATGTTCCTGATTTTGTATTTTTTGATACTGTAAATGTTTTAGAGTACTCAAATTGGTTACATCCGTCGTCAGGATCGTCAATTGCATCACAATCATCATCATCATATGCTCCAATGTCAAATGTTTTTTTGTGATCGTCAAATAGATCTGGACTGCTAATCAGTAAGTATGAATTTGACTTATCGTCTTCTCCAATACTTTCTCCATCAACATATACTGTAAAGCTGCTTCCGCATGTTACTGTTTCTTTGCTTAGTTCAAGATCTTTAAATCTGAATGATATTCCGTCGTCTCTTTGTACTTCTACTGTTAGTGTCCATGAATCTTCGTGTTCAACTCCGTCTTCATCTATTCCACTAACTGTTACAATAACTTCATGATCTCCGCTATCTGCATCAAAGCTTACTTCATCGTCATCATCCCAGTCGATTGTTGTACTTTCTGTATCTCCGTCTTTAATATCTCCTAGATCTGCATCTCCGTCGATATCATCTTCGTCTTCGCCAAGTCCTTTTACAATAACTTCTACTTCAACATCTTCAATTTCAATATCTTCATCAAATGTATTTTTTGCATAAACAGTCATTACAAGTGAATCTCCAGGTTCTAGTTCTTTGTCAAATGTGTTACCATCGCTTGTTAATGTGTCGCCTGCAAATTTAACTTTTGTAATTTCTAGTTTACCTTTGATGTTTGTATAAATGTTAACTGTTTTGTCAACTTTGTTAGATTCAAATTTCAGTTCTCCAATTTTTACATTGTTTCCTGAATTAAATGTTGAGTCTAGTTGAGTTTCTAGTTTTACAGTCATACTTTCTCCTGCAGCAAGAGCACTTTTTAGTTCTAATGGATTTGTGATTGTTGTACTTGTAGCATCTGTACTTACTGTAATTGTGCTAAGTGTTAGTGCACCATCATTTGTAATTACAATTTCTCCAGTTACTTTATCATTATCATCAGAACTAGAGTATGTTAAGCCACTCATAGATACTGATGCGCTTGCATCTCCAATTGTATAACCTACTGGAACAACTAATTTTTCTGAGTCAGCATCACCATAAAATAAGGTTACAGATCCTGCATATGTTCCAGATGTTTTTGTATTTAGTTCAGCATCTAACATATCGATTTGAACATATAATGTTTCTTCTGCATCAACTGCTAAGTCAAGTGTTGTGAATAAATCTAAGTTTTCACCAACAAGTATTTTTACCTTTTCAGCAGGTAATTTATTGCTAAGATCTTTTGCCAGATCTGCTACTTGTGCTTCGGTTAATACTAATGGCCAGTTTCCTGTATTTTTTATTTTGAATTCTGCAACAACTAATGAATCTAGTATAACTTCTCCAGTTGTTCTATCAATAACAATTGCTCCGCTGGTTGTACTTTCAACAGTTAATTCTTTATTGATTGGTTCAACCACTAGATTGATTGGCACTGTTACGTTTCCACTTTTTCCTTGTGCAACATTTACATATTCAACAAATACTTCTCCACTGTATGTTTCTTGCGCTTGGTCGTCTGGAATATTTAATGTTAGGATAACTGTTTCACTTCCAGGAGTTTCTCCTGATTCCATATCATTAAATGTCGCATCTAATGTTCCACTAACAACTACTGTATTTGTATCATTTGTTGTACTTACGAGTTCTGCATCAACTAGGTAGTCTACATTTACATTAAGATTTCCTGTATTTGCAAGTGTTAGTTCAACAGTTACAGTTTCACCCGGTACTGCGTGTGATGTTGTTGGGGTTACAGTTGCACTAACTGCAGGACTTGCTTTTAGAATTTTTACAACCATTGATTTTTTTTGAGCATCGTTTTCTCCTAGTGTTACTGCAAATTCTGCTGTGTATGTTCCTGGTTCTTGATCAAATGGCGCATTCACATTATAGGTTAATGTTTTTGTTCCATCTTCATCTTCAGTTATTTTAGCTAGTGTGAATAATCCTGTTTTACTTGCACCACCATATGTTAATTCAACATCGCCTTTTTTGAAAACAGCATCAGCTTCATAGCTTAAGTCTAGTTCAACATTTCCATTGTTTGTGATTGTCATGTCTAATGTTCCACTTTGTCCTTGTGCTACTTCTAGTAGTGTTGGTTCTTGAACCATTGCAAAGTTTTGATTTACTGCTTCAATAACTACACTTACTGGTGATGTTTCATTGTATGCTTCTTCTGCATATGAAAGTGCGAGTGTTGCACCATATGTTCCTGTTACTTGGTTCTCTGATGTTACAAATAATAGTTCAATTAATTGTTCACCTTTGGTTTCAGGATCTATATATTCTAGTGCTAAGGGGAATTCTCCATCGTTTGGAACGTATAATAATTTCTCTGCGCCATTCATAAAATCGCTTAGAGCATATGTTCCAATAATGTGATCGTTTCCTTCATTAACAATTTTGAGTTCCATTTCTTGACTTGTTCCTTGTAAGAAATCGTCAAGTGCAGTGTATTCTACACTTACTGCAGGTGCAGATTTGACAACAAGTTCTACTGGTAAAATTACATATGAGTTATCGTTGTGCTTAAGTGTAATTTCTCCTTCATATGTTCCTGCTTGTTGTAGTGTTGGAATATTAACTGTATAAGTAAAGTCTTTTGATTCAAGTCCGTTTAATACAAAATGGATCGCACTTAGATCAATTTCTTCTGCAGAAATTAAAACTTCATTATCATTATCTTTCACAAGATCAGATACTTCTAATTCAAAGTCATTAATGTCCAGACTTTGATTATTTAATACTGTAAATTGTGTTGATATTGTTGTTGAGTGATCGCCTTCTAGCTTAAGGGTATCTTCTGTCATGTTGGCAGTTGGATATACTGAAAGGTGATCATCAAGAATCATTTCCACTAGGATCATAGGACCCATGAAATAGTCTTCAAAATTAGCATATTTTTCTAATAGTTGTGCTGCAAGAAGATATTTTTCTTGTGTTGCTCCAAGAAGACTTACTAAGTATGGATCATTTCCTTCTAAGTATACAAATCCTTCGGTAACGCCTTCATATGTGCTCACTCCATCAGGGCAAGGATCAGGAACTGCATTTGCAATTATAACATTATTACAATCATTTCCTAATGCAATCACATGATTAAGTGCGGGATTGACTTCGGATGCCTCTTGGACTTCGATGTTACACTCAATTTCTGCTTCTGAACAATTATTTTGTTCATAGAGTGTATTCTTCAGATGATCTGCAGTATACAAATCTAAGAAGTGTGGGTTATCTGCAATAGCAATTACTAAATTCAGATCGTCTCCGTCTTTGAAGAAGTCTGGATAATTGCTTAGTTCTTCTGCAAATACAGAAAAAACGCTTAAAATCAGCATGATTGCTGTAAGTAAGCATATTATTAATTTTTTACTCATTTTATTACCCCCTAAGCTACGGTTTATTATATATACTAATTATAAAGCACTAAATACTTTAAGTAGCATTAAATGCTGTTTAAAAAGGAATTTCAGCAATTTAACTCCATTAATAAGCTAAAAAAAAGCTAAAAAAACCTTCGCACCCCTGGTTTTTATTATTCTCAAATAGTGTCATACGTTATTTAAATATTTATACTGTGCAACGTATACTTTCAAGGAATTATATTTTGCATTAGAGGTTTGTTTGGATGAAGTTTTAGGGGTGCTCAGGTTTTTGTTAAATATTTACGCACTGTTCTCAATTAGTTATCACCTCTTTATCACATCTTTATTTTTGGGTTTGTATTTTTTTGGGTTTGTTTTTTGGGTTTGTTTTTTGTTTGTTTTTTGTGGGGATGATTTTTGGGGAAGGTTAACCAGAGTAAAAACCTAAGAAAAATCAAATCTTATTTGTGCCATCTTAAGTTTCAACTCTGGCCTTTTCCTTCATGCCTTCAGTGAGGACTTCATAAACTGGTTTTTTCAAACCAAGAATTATTAGACTAATATTATTAATAAACAAACTTATGTAAAGCTTTATGAAGCTTTATTAGCTTGTTTCTAAAATTTATTAGAATTTGATTCTCAAAAAATTAAATAAAAAATTATGAAAACATTATAAGAAGTTAAAAAATTAGAATTGAAATGTTTCCGAATGTTGAATTTCTTTCACTCTTTTATTATGTTCCCATTTAACAGTCTTAAAGAGATTTCCTTTTCGATCATACAAATTTGATTCTCCATGTCTTTCACCATTTTTCCAGTCATCATCTGCCCATAATTTCCCATTCTCGTGCCATTTTAATTTCTTGCCATCTAGCTCTCCATTTTTCCAGGTTTCTTCAGATTCTTTTTGACCATCACTATACCAAGTTCTAACAACACCTATGTGGAGATCATTTGTAAAGTATTCTTTGTAACTTTGTTGTCCATTTTCGTGCCAACCTTCTTGTAAACCTTCAAGTTTTCCATTACTCATTCTTACTAAGTCTGTAATAAATTCATTTTGATTTTTCACAATTAATTTTTTCGCATCTCCATTTTCACAAAATAATTCTAGTGGAACTGGATTGTCTGTTGATTTTACTGGAATGATCTTTGAGGAATTTGGTGAGTGGTAACAACAAATTTTTTGCAAAAACATTGGACTATATGGGTCTGGCAAAGCAGATATTTCTTCACATTTTTTTATTTTTTGCTCTTGTTTTGATTTTTCAATTTTATTACAACTTCCGACAGCCACACAACTAGCAATTATTAATGCAAATATTTTTTCATTCATTTTCTTTTCCTCCAAAATTTAATTATTAAACATTATTAAACACAGCTGAAAATTATATCCTTGTTTACTTTCTGTATTTCAATTCTCAGCACTCATGTAAAAACTTCCGCCCGTAATTCTTGCCATATTTTCCAGTGTAGTTTTATATTCTCCAGATAACTTCAGTCCAACTACTGATATTTGTATATTCCTTGCAAGAGCCAAATCTAAAACTTCTCTTGGAGTTGTATGTCCTAAGTTATTTTTTCCATCACTCAACACAGTAATGCTTTTGCCTGGTTCAATTGAGTCAACCAGTTGGTACAATGATTTGAATAATGGAGTTGATCCATAAGGTTTTGAAGTTTCAAGATGTCCTGTACACCCTCTATTTTTTCCGCTAAAAACATAAACTCGTGCTTTTTTTGGAAATTGGTAGCTCTGAACTTCTTGCCATTTTGTTTTTCCAGTTCCAGAATTTTCACTCATAGAACTTGATTGATCAATCAAGTAAAAGTCAGATACTAACAAATCAAGTCCTTGAGCAATAATGCTTTTATTCAAAATAATTCTTCCGCGTCTACTTTTTTGTAATGATTCAAAATCATTTCCTTCTGCAGCAGGTTTACTTTTGCCATATGCAACTATTTTTATTGGGATTTTTTTCTTAAGATTTCTTTCTAAAACTGTTTTGATTCCTTGCGCTCTTTCTTCGCTTAAAAAATTGTTTAATGTTTCACTTCCATTTATGTCTGCGTGTCCTTCTACAATAAGACTACTAACTTTTTTAGGTTTTAGACTTTTTCCATAATTTGAAATATCTATTAGATCATTTTTGTGTAATGTCCAAGATTTATTTCTAAAATAAACTGTTAAAGATTCTCCTGTCAATTCATTTCTTCGGTGAATCGGATTCTTATTTATAGGGGTTAATGTTGCAAGTTTTCCTGTCAGTTCTTGGGTTTGAAATGAGTTTAAAACTTCATCTAATTTATTTAATTCAACTTTAGCTAAATCATCAGTTGCAATTTCCACTCTTGAATTTGCACTTACTGCACATAAATAATTTGATTTAATTTCTTTTGGTACTTTTGTTTTTAGCACATTTGTTGTTGGTTTTGCTTCTGTTTTATTTTCTATTTTACTTTTTTGTGAATCTATTTTTATCTTTGCAATAGGTCTTTCATTTCTGATTTGTTCTTCTCTTATTTTTCTTTCTTGTTCTGTTAACTTTTGTTGTTCAATTGCGATGTCTTCTATTGTATGTTTGGAGATTCCTTGCGTTCCTGTTGTTTCTTCTTTTTTCAAATCGCCACATCCTCCAATTGAAATTAAAGCTGCAAGTCCAAGTCCACTTAAAATCATTTTTTTGTATTTCATTTTCTCACCAATAAATTCTTATTCTATTTATTATAAATCATAAACTAATTTTCTATTCAATGCAGGTCTAACATATTCTGCAGAAGCAATTCTTCCATCATCATTTTTGTCAAGCTTTGCATTTTGTCTATACGTGCGACTTCCTTTTTTTGCAATCACATAGTCTGCACCTTTTCCTAAAGCTCGAGGATAAAATATTGCAAGTCCAATATCTTCGGGTTGGCTATAGTCTGCACGTTTTTTAAATTGATTAAAATATTTTTTTACATAGGTGAGCTGTTCGACCTGACTCATCTGAGCAAGATCTTTTTTGGTGGTGCCAAGATGTCTTGCTGTTTTTCCTACGAATTGAATCAGGCCTACAGCTCCGCTATATTTATTTTTAATATCGGATCTAAATGTTCCGCCAGTTTCAAAGTCCATTACTGATAATAGTCCCATGCAGTGCATGTCAAGTTCGCCGCACATATTTTCAAGCGCACCTAAAAAACCAGGTTCGAATTTCTTTTGTTTTATTTTTTGTTTTAATTTTTTATTAGAATAATCAATTTGTGTATAATTAATATTTTTAGCAGATTTTTTTCTTACTTTTAGAGTATTTTTTTTATTTTTTTCTGCTACAATTAAAACAACACCATCTTCTACAACAACATATTTCCAATTTAATTCTTTATACTGATCTCCTTCGTGTTTATCATATTGATTAAACTCTTTTGCTTTTTCAATTCGTTCTTCAACACTTAGTTTATCTTGGCAAAAATTTGTAAATACAACCGTATCGTCTATTGTAAATTTTTCTGTATAGAATTCACTTGGTTCGCAGTAAAACCAAGAGGGTTCTTCTGGAATTGTTTCTTCTATTTTTTTGCTTTGTTTTGTCTGATCTTTTCCACCATCAGTTCCTTCACCACCACATGCACCGAGTCCAATTCCGCATGCAAGCAGTATTGGCATAAGTTTTGAATTTTTTATTTCTGTTAATTTCATTTTATTTCATCTCCGATATCATAATTTGGTAATTTGACCCCTCAAACGAGCGTAACCATTTATGCTTGACACCTTGTAGCATCCGGTTCGTACGATTCCGAACAAAGTGAGGACATCGTACCAGCTTGTTTTGATCAAATTTTTCTAAAAAATTTGTGGGGCATCACCTCTTTTTTTTACAAAAATTATAATAAATCGATTAGTTATAACATTTGTTATTATATTGTTATAATGTGTTATAATATACTAATAAATGGAAAAGTTTAAATATGTGTTATAATTTCTAATTCTTATGAAGCGTAAAGTGTCTCAGATAGGTCCAGCAACACTTATGGTTTCATTACCTGCCAAGTGGCTTCGCCAGCATAATGTGAAGAAAGGTGATGAAATGGAAATACTGGAGCAGCAGGGGGGTCTTTTTCTTAGGATTGATTCTAAATCAAATCCTGAGATTCTTAAAACCAGTATTGATATCCATAAGCTTGGAAATCTAGCAAAGCGCGCCATGGGAGCATTATACAAAGCAGGGTATGATGAAATTGAGGTGTTTTTTCAATCAGAAAAAGAGTTCAAGATTGTGCAGATTACTTCAGAAGATCTGATTGGATTTGAAATTATTAACCAAAGAAAATCAAGTTGTACATTAAAAGAACTTTCTTCTATTTCAGATGTTGATTTTAATAACATTCTGAATAGAATTTTTTTCTTACAATTATCTATTGCAGATGATGCATTAGGTGCAATTAAAGATGATAATTGGGGTATGTTACCTAGCTTGGTTCAACGAGATGATAGTGTTAATCGATTTGCAAATTATTGTAGACGTTTTTTGAATAAAGTAGGGCATAAAGATAGAATTACTAATACTATGATGTATTATATTGTAAATGAGCTTGAAAATACTGGCGACATTTACAAAGAATTTTTAGAATATGTTGTAACTAATAAAATCCAAAAGATTGATAAGAAAATTATTGATGTTTTGGAATTAGATAACAAACTTTTAAGATTATTTTATTCATTGGTTTCAAATTATTCTAATGATAAAGCAATAGATTATACTAATCTAAGAACAAGGATAAAAAAGAATGTGTTGGATCTTTACGACGACAATCAAATAACAAAATCAAAACATAATATTATACTCTTAAATTTCCTTTTAGCAATTTCTGAAAAATTAATCGAGATGCTTAGCGCATTACTTCCAATCAGAGTTGCCGAGGAAAATTTAATTGAGAAAAAGTAAAAAGAGAAAACAAGGATAATATGATTCCCTCTATGTTCTTGAGCAAACGCCTTGGAGTGATTGCGTAAGAACGCCCGATTCATGCAGGGCGTTCGTCGTGATTTTTTTTGGCCATAGGCCAAAATGATTCTCCGCATTTGCTCAGATTTTTAAGGGATTCATATTAGTCTAAAAAGAAAAAAAACGGGCTGGCAAAACCTAGGGGGTGTGGATTAAGGTGGTTTACCATTTTAACTCACATTCTTTTTAATTTTTTTAAAATTTAATTTTTTTAATTCAAAACGGGGTGGGCAATAATTAACAAAAATAAAACTACAAATAGAGCTAAGACTATAACTGCAACTATTAATAAAAATAGAATGATAACTAAATCAAATCTTTTACAACTTCAAAAAAAGTTTATTCACTATGAACGTCCTTTAATCAATATAATGTCTAAGAAATATTTAGAATCGATATCAAATCATGATCGAAACAAAACAAGTTTGGCGTTTTGATTGATTTTTTTTTTAAATTTCTTCCAAAAGCCATTTCCAGAGGGGAATATATTTTATTGAATCATTTGTTTTTTCTGTATCTTTTGTAATTAATATGAGTTCATTTGTTTTGTTAAATTTTTTCTTAAATTCTATTAATGCATTTGTTTCTCTTTCATTTATTTCGTTTGTGTAAGAAACATTTATTGCAACTAATGAGTTGTCTTTATTTTTTATTACAAAATCAACTTCTCCTTTTTCTTTCCAGTAATAAATATCTTTTTCTCGTCTATTAAGTTCTATCCAAACTAAATTTTCAGCAAGTCTGCCGAAATCTTTTGAAAATCTAAAACTTGCAACATTCCGTATTCCATTATCGACACAATATGGTTTTTTTGGAAGTCTGTCTTTTTCTTTTAGAGAGTATGAAAAATGAGTTATTATTTTTAGCATGAAGCTGTCTTCTAAGTAAGATATGTACTCTTTAATACTATCTATTGAAAGTCCTGTGTAATTTCGTAGTTTTCTTATTGTAAATGGGCTGGTTATGTTTGTTAATAGGTAAGTTGCTAGATCATTTATTTTTTTGGCATTAATATTGTGTCTGCTTATTATGTCTTTGTAAATTATATCGTCAAAATATTCTTTTAGCAGTATTTTTTTTAATTCTTCTTCTTTAAAAAATGCTTCTGGAAATCCGCCTATTTCTAAGAATTGATTTAACTTATGTATTATTTGATTTTTATTTTTTGAATCTATTTTATTTATTGCTATGTCAGAAAATTTTAGATACTCTTTAAATGTTAAAGGAGTTATTTTGAATGTAAAATTTCTTCCAGTCAAAAGTGTTGAGTATTCTTGTTTTAGTAAACTTGCTGATGATCCTGATATTATAAATTTTACATTGGCGCGCATATCATAATATTTTTTTAGAAATTTTTCCCACTCTTTTTTGTTTTGTATTTCATCTAAGAATATGAATGCTTTTTTGTTTGGATTTTTCTCTTGTCTATACAGGTCATATATTTCTTCTAATGTTTTTATTTTCAGTTTTTCATCATCCAAGTTTAGATATATTATTTGTGAAGTTTCATGTTCTTTTAGTAGTTGTTCAATCATTTGATACATTATTGTTGTTTTTCCACTTCTTCTTATTCCTGTTAGTATTATTATTTCTTTTTCATTTAGGGTTTTGAATATTAATGGATCTATTTCACGCTCTATTCCTTTGAGTATTTCAGGAACTTTGTTAGTATTCCACCAAGGGTTCCAATTTTCTAAATCTTCTACAGTCATAAATAGTCTAAATACTCGTTTATTTATAAATGTTACGATCAAAACGTTCATAATTCGCTATTTTTGAACGGTAGAACGTTCACGTTTATAAGTAAATGAAGTTAAGAGATCTTTTATTGAAACTACTAATAAGTGATAAAAATCGATATATATATATATTAGTTAGTTTTTCTTAGCTATAATTAAAAGAGAGTGAAATTGAATAATTAATTTGATTAAGTTAAGAGGTAATAAAATGTCAGAACTTGATAAAGAATTTTTAAATAAACCTGTATCTGTTATTTACAAAACTGGTGAAGAAAAATATGTTGGTATTGTTAGCGAATTAATGGAAGATTCTGTTCTATTAAAACCATATATTGCTAGTGAAGAAGTGTTAGGTGATAAATCTGCTATTGCAGCTTTAGAAAAACTAGCTACAGAAGATACGGAACCTATGATTTTAGACGGCGATCTTATTGGTGGTCTTAGAGTGCTTAAAAACACGACTATTAATGAACGAACAGAACAAACTAAACAATCATATGGCGAAAGAAGCAGAACAGCTCTTTTAGGTCGTCCAGAGCCATTAGATTAAATGTTTAATTGAATAGAGGTAATAAAATGTCAGAACAAATCTATGATTCAACTAATGATTGGGATTGGAATAGTGAAAATCCTTTGGAAAGAAACTTAGCTCGCCATACTGTTGTTGGAGCTTATGCGGGTTTTGGCGCAACTGCATTAGTTACTGCTTATTTGTATGTATCGTCTATAATGTCTGTTGCACAAGATCCGGGAATTATTGATTATGTTGTAACATCAATGCCTGCAGCAATTTGTGGTGCTGGTGTTGGTACGGTGGGAGCGCTTGGAGGATTTCTTGTAGGACTTGCTACTGGTGCTTCTCAAGGAGGCATTGAGACTTTAGTTCAAAAAGTTAAGAATTAATTTTTTTCAACTTTCTTTTTACTTTATATTATCGACAATTTTAAGAATTAATCAAAAATCAATTTTCTAAAAAAATTTAATTTAATTTAAATTCGATAAAGAATCACATTCCATCAAATTCTTTCAACTTAACTCTCATAGGATTTAAGTCTGCAAGTAAGTCATATGTATTGCTGCCATAACCACTAAATAAATGTCCTGCGCCAACTATTGTAACTATTTTTTTGTCAGGATTTTTTTCATGAACTGTTCTAATTTTTGATGCAAATAATTGATCTCGTTTAACAACAATCAAATCAAATATTTCTCGTCCATATTTTTGTATCAGCTCAGCTTCATGATTTCCGTCATATATTGAATCAACATATGCTTGATGTTCTTCTACTGATCCATTTTTTACAAAGTCTGCTATGCTAATATCTGCAGGAGTTATTAATTGTTTTATTGTTTTTCCAGCTCTTAGTTGTTGCATTAACCAATCAGATTGAGTTGAACCCATTAGAGGATTTAGAATTTCAACATTGTCGTCTATGCAATATAGTTTTGTATCTGACTTTATATTTTTATAATTTTTTGGAACCCATTGTTCATAAAAAGAAGATAATAATTCTATTTTTACTCTTTCAATTTGTTCTTGAGAATAAATTCTGTGCCAAGGTGTATTTTTTAATTTTTCCATCATTTCTAAATGTGTTTTCCAACCCTTAGTCGCACCTAAGGGTGTTTCTTCTAAACAAATAATATCTGGTCTATGGTGATCGAGTGCTTTCGCTAATCTTTCATGACCTTTATGGTCGATATGTACTGTTCCAATTAATGTTATGTTGGTCATTTTCTAAAACTTATATTCCTCTCCATTCATTTTTAATTTATACTTTATCACAACACCAGAATCTACAGGAACTTCATCTCCTGGTCGGATGGTTCTATATCCGTCGCCTTTTTCTTTTTTAATCATTACTTTTTTCTTTTTTCCTTTTCCTTCTACTTTAATTTGCGGAGAATATTTTTTATTTTCAAGAGCAGTTATGCAATCACTTGCAAATTGTGCTGCATCTGTGCATTCAGCACCTGTGCAAACATTTGTTGTATAATGTTCTTTGTATAAGTTCCATAGGTTATCTCCTGCTTCAACTTCTACTTTTTCAGGATTAAATAAATTTAATAAGGGATTATCGTAAGTTAATTTATCTTCTATTTTTTCTTCTTTTTCTTGATCTGGTTTTTGTTCACTAATTGGTGTGTCTTCTTTTACTTGTTCAGTTTTATCTGGATCATAAAGTAATGCAGTTGCGCCAACTAACAATCCTGCTGCGGCAGTTCCAATCAATAATTTTTTCCAATTAACAGATCTTAATTTTTCACCTGTTGTTTTTACCATATTTCTAGGTAATTTTCTAGTTATTGGTTGTGCAGGTTCCTCGACGAGTGACATGCTTGTACTTCCATCTCGTTTTGCATATGATCTTATTGCAGTCATTGGGTCTAGTAGTACATCTAGTCCACCATTCATTTCATTTCCAAAATATTCTTTTAGAGATTCTGCAAGTCTAACACTCCAATAGTCCTGTCTAAGTTCTCTTGGCTCATAAACCATTTCAAATTCGTCGCCATTTTTTCCCATGTCTCTAACTAAAATGTCTCCTCGTTTTTTAATTAATGTTCCTGCTGGATTCATTTCTCCTGCAAGTCCATTAATTGCTCTTTGGAAATATTTGCTTGCAATTGTTTCATACATTTCTTTTTCTTCTTGAGTCTTTACTCGTGCAGGATTACGACTTACGTCAAAAAATCTGACTGCATTAATTATGCATTGATATGCTGCCATATCTTGATATGCTTCAAAGAATTTATTTTCATTAGAATATGCTTTTCTAAAATTTTTTATTTCATTTAGCATTCTTTTTTCTTCGGGAGTTTTTTTATCTTTAGAATCAAGAATTACTTTTACATTTTTCATTTGATTATCTGCTTGATTGTAAAAATATCTCACTACTTGTTCTTCTGCATCATGAATAAATACTAATTCTTCTCCTTCTCCTCTAAAGTCTGCTTCTTTTGTAAGATTAAATAGCGTTTGAAGTACTGATCCATACATTGATTGTTCCACATCGATTCCAAAATAGGTGTGTTCGTTTTCTCCTACTTTTAAATTTGTTTCAATAAGTTGTTCCAGAGGAGTTAGTTTTCTTCCATTATTAGTTTTATTCGCATCTTCTGTTTTTACTCTCATCACATTTGGAAGTCTACAATCTCTCGTAATTAAATCAATTTTTTTACTGTTAGTTTTATCTACTCTTTCAATTAAAGGTCTTATATCTCTTAGTAAATTATAGATTGCTTTAAAGTATGATTTTTCTTTTGATCCGTCTCTTGTCCAGAAACTTTCTTTTTCTTGTGAGCATGTTTTTCTTACAAATTTGTCAAAATCAGTTTTTTGTTTTCCAACAATATATTCTATTCCTCTTTTCTTCTCGACGAAGACAATTAAATCTTGTGCTGCTTTTTGAAGTCCTCGAGCTCTTGCTTTTTCAAGTCCATCTGCTCCATAATGTTCGAATGGTCGCAAGATAACTTTGTCTATAAATTCATTATGATAATTAACTTTTTGTTCTAGTTGTTTTTTAAGTTCTCGCAGTTCACTTCGTTTTTTGTTTCTTGTTTTTACTGCGTTGAGCAATTTCGAATTTACTTTTGTTTTATCTATTGTTTTCATGTACATTGGAACTAAAAGTTCATCAATTGCTTCGCCTAATACTTCGAGTTTTTGAGCTGGGTCTTTTCCTTGGAAGTGTTGTTCTAAATTTTCACCGTCTAAGAATAAGTCAAACATAAAATATCTTCCTGGAGAATCTTCATTTAAAACATCTAGTGGTTGTGCAAAATTACATCCTAGTCCATGAAGTGCACTTTGAAAAATATGAGCGTGTGCCATGCTTCTTTTATCAACGTATGATTTTCCGAATGCTTCAATATGTTTTCCTTCGGGTGTTGGAATGCTTATTCTAAAAAAGTTGGGTTCATCTGTTTGGTGTTTGCTTCCGTGGAATGCACTTTGTTCTGCAACTGGAAGAGCACTTGATCCATATTTTTTTAATAGTTTTCTTAGTATTATTAGAGAATGTTCTTTTAGATTTAGATTTGCTGCACCTTCTGCAATTATGTTTGTTAGAATTTGCTCGTAAGTTTGGCGATTTCCAAGCACTATTTTTAGATCGTTTAGTCCATCAACGCCTATATCTTGAGCATCTTGACTTTGTGAAATCATTTCAAATAATCCATCTCTTTGTTGTATTGAATCGTATGTTTCTTTAACAAAATTTCTGACTGTTTCTTTTTGTTCGCGAGGTATGTCTATTCGTACGAGTCCTGGAACTAGATAGTTGAATAAATCATCCATTGTATGTGAAGATCCATCATCTGGGTCATCATTTTTTTGATCTTTTTTATCAGCCATTTTTTGTTTAATTTTTATATTCGATTTAACAGTCTCAGGCTTTGTATATATCAAATTCTATAACATTAACATTTTTTAAACAAAGTATCTATTTAGCACTACCTGTGATATATAAATGTTTCTATTTTTAATCACTAATAAGTGGTAAACAAAGTAAAATTGCGTAATTCGCCAAATATAGGCTCTCTAAACCCTGATCAGTTCATATAGGTATCCACTGAAAATTACTAATTTGACTAAAATATTATAATGGTTATAATGGTTTAACGTATAATCTTATATAACTCAGATCCATTACTGAGTGTATGGCAATCGACAAATTATTACAAACACAAAAACAAAAACAAAATGAAGAGTTATACGCAGACATAGACCGTTCTATTATTAATGGGTTAGTTAGATTAACAACTGGCGCATCAAACATTGCAATGAAGTATTTTTCAGATCCTGATTCTTTAGCTACAAAGTTCAAAGCAGACCAAACTTTTGTAACTGTTGCAGATGGCATAGTGGAAGACTACATAAAAGTTGAAATTAATAAATTAGTTTTTGATCCTCCATTTCTTGGTGAAGAATCTGCAACAACCAATATTGAAGAAAGTAAAACATTGTTTGAACAAGATTATCTTTGGAGTGTAGATCCTATTGATGGAACAACAAATTTTGCTCATCAAATTCCTTTGTTTGCAATTTCAATAGGACTTATGAAAAAACATCAAACAGAATCAGGCGAATGTCAAGTTCCAGTTCTTGGAGTGATTGCACTTCCTGCATTAAATAAATTTTATTTTAATAATACTGATAAATTATATGAAGCAACTATTGTTCCTGGAAAATTAACTCCTCACATTAAACCAGTCAAACCTGCGGAAGGTATTGCTCCTTTTTTGTACGTTGATAATCATTTTTTCAAACATTACAAAGTTGAAAATACTGACGAGCTAAAACTTAAACCTAGAATTTTTGGAGCTGGCGCAATTCATGTTTTGTATTCTGCACTTGGAAAAGGTGCGTCATTTATTCCTAAGAATAGATTTCATATTTGGGATGTTGCAGGTGGACTTGCAATGGCTTACGCAGCAGGACAAAGAGCAATTGAACTCAACACAGGAAATATTATTGAAGCGTTTACTGTCGACGATTTTGTAATTGGAAAACCAGGTAGCAACGAGAATTGGGCAATAAAAGATGATTTAATAATTACACGCCCTGAAAATTTTGATAAATACAGACGAGCAATTAAGAGTTTGTAGGGATCATTTGCAGTAGCACTACCTTGGCATTTAGCAGATAATAAAAAATAATTTTTTCTTTTTACTATTTATTCAATTCAATTTTCAATTCAATTTTCCATTTTTTTTAATTCTTTTCCTCTTGAATCTAAAGCATAATTAACAATTTGGTTTAGTTTTTTAAAATCAGATCTTTCAGATCCTATATCTTCACTAAAAACATTTCTACTCATTACAATATTTGTTCCATTGGGTCTGTAAGGATACGTGCCATATTCAAAAATACCATCATTATTTTCATCAACCATTGAATGTCTTCTAAATGGTTTGCTTGGATCATCTAACAATTCTGCTTCTATATTTACTACAAATTCTGGCGTTTTTTCTGGATTGTAATATGTCTTTAGTTCTACTTCGCCACATCCTTGTATTGTTCCAACATAGGTTTCTTTTTTTGTTGGTGTTTCTGTTAGTGGATTGCATGCTGATAAGTATGCTGCAGCCAGGCCAATTATTATTTTTCTTGTTAAATAGTTCATATATTTCATTTAAATTCACCTCGAATAATCTTTGAAAAGAATAAATTAACACCATTATAATAAACTGATCATCTATTTTTAAGAAAAATACATAAAATTTATATACTATTTTCTACATTATTCTTAAAATGAACAAAAAAGACCTTCAAATAATGGAAATTTTAGCTCAGAACTGCCGTATAGCACAAACTACTCTAGCTCAAGCATTGAACATATCGAAAGATACAGTTTCATACAAAATAAAGAATTTAGAAAAATCTGAATTTCTAAAACAATATGTTTTGTTTATTGATGCCAGAAGACTGGGATTTACTAGATATCATATTTTAATAAAATTTGAAGCAGGACTTAGAAATAAACTTGATTTATTTAATAAATTATCACAACACAAATTTGTAATGTGGATTAATACCTTTATTGGACGATTTGATATTCAAATAATAGTTGATGCAAAAGATGGTTTTCATTTAAATAAAATTCGCGAAGAGTTATTTGATATTTGCAATAATAAAATTAAAGAATATAATATTTTAACTCATTTGTGCGATCTCGAATTTACTCAATTAAATCCTGTATTAGATCTCAACACAAAGTTTCAGAAAAAATTAGATCATTCTTTTAGTTCTATTTTAACCACTCGAAATTTTCCAGTATCTTTAGAATTTAACAAATATATTCATTCAAAAGTAGAGTTAGATATTCTAAAAATACTTTCAGACAATCCTAAAGAACAATTAATAGAAATAAGTAGAAAATTAAATATAGATAGAGTCACAGTAAAGAAAAAAATAATTTCTTTAATAAAAAATAAAATCATTCTTAACTTTGGAGCAATTCCTAATCTTTCAAAACAAGGTTTTGTAACATATTATCTTTTAGTTAGAATAAATCAAAAAACACCTATTGAAATTTTAAAAAAACCATTTGCTAAACTTCAGAATATTTTTTATGCAGGTAGAATGATTGGAGATTATGATATGATTATTTATTTGAATGCTAGAACTCCTGACGAGCTTAATGAAAGTATTGAATTGTTTAAATCAGAAATTGAAGAACACATAATACATTACGATCTGCTTGTCCAGGACAAAGTAATTCATTGGCGACAATTCACAAAAGGAATTTATGGCTATTTAGCAGATAATAAAAAATAATTTTTTCTTTTTAATATTTATTCAATTTAATTTTCAATTTTTTCATCTTCTTCTTTTAATCAATGCACTCCCTCTATCTATGGAGTCATCTTCATCATCTTTTTTCTTTCCAAAACTTAAAAATCCTTTTATTCGTCTACCAAAACCAAGTCCAGATTCAGATTTCGCTGCAATTTTTCTATGCAGTGTTGCAATTCTTTCACTTGCTTCTTTACAATTAGGATCTATTTTTCGCACAAGTTCCCATTTTTTTCTCGCTTCATCTTTTTCACCAATAAATTCATATGCATCTGCAAGTTGCATCATCACGGTTAGTTTTGCAATGTTGCGTCCATTGCGCACACTTTTATCGACATAATGTCGTCGATGTATTTGTCCGAGTGATGCTTTGTATATTTTTATTGCAGTGTCCATTGCTTGTTCTCTTTTTTTTCGAAAGCTAGGTATGTCTTCATATTTTTTATCTGCAACTTTTGCTTCTAGTGTGATTCCCCATCTGTACATGAAAATTATATTTCCAGGAACTTTATGATTTATACTTTTCAAGAGAATTTCTGCATCTTCAAAATTGTGATTCATAAAATGATTTGCTGCAATATCATTATTTTTTATCCAAGTAAGATCATCTATTCCTCCAGATTCACGATTAAAAAATCCATCACTCATTTCTTTCCAGGATTCTCCCGATTCAGGAATATTATAATACATTTCAAGCATATCTGATTCAGAACTTTCAAGAATAGAATTACGAACTCCGTAAACTTGAGGCTTTTCTTTTATTTTTTGACTAAGGCCACTACTTTCGCTCCCGCCTCCAATGAGTTTGCTAGAATTAGTTATAGCAACTCCGTCTTTGTAAGGAATATAAATTCTAACACCATATAATGATCCTAAACAGAATACTCTTCGCCCAATTAGTATTGGTTGTTGTAGTGCTTTTGCAAATTCTGCTTCTGCGTTTTCTCTTCGATCTTTTTTTATTAGAACTTCATAAGCACTTGCATGAAGTGCGGATTTTTGTTGTGCTTCTTTTTCGCTTGGTTTTCCATGATGTTTATCTGGATGCCATTCTAGCATAAACCTGCGGTATACTTTTTTTATTTCAGATGGTTGAGCATCGCGTCCAACGCCTAGTACATTTCTAGCACTTGTCAGTTGTGGTGCTTCTTTATCAACTGCGCCAAACAAATCATATTTTTCTGAAGATATTGTTCTCACCCTGTTGTTTAAATATATGATTGTTAAAAATTACTAATTGTATTACTAATTGTAAAAGAATTAAATATTATGTGGATCTTCAATTAATGATAGTCCATTGTAAGGATAGCAACCATTTTTTCCTTTTTGTTTTACTTTATAGAGTCCGCGATCTGCACCTTCAATCATGCAGTTAAGAATTGTTTCTATGTGTTCTTCGTTTTTCAAATCAAATTTTGAAAAAAGTTGATCATAGAATTTTGCAGATAGTGTTGAAATTCCTGCACTAAATGTTACAACTTCAGAAGTTTCGCATCCATTTTTTTTTGGCTTGAAGGTTATTTCTCCAAAGTCCCATGCAATTCGGTCATATGCTTTTTTTGCACTGTCATGAGGAGTATCTTGCATTAGTATGCAAAATTCTTCTCCACCATATCTCGCAAAAATATCTGAACCTCTAAGTTTGCTTGAAAATATATTTGCAACTTTTTTAATTATGTAATCTCCTTCTAAGTGACCATATAAATCATTATATCTTTTGAAATTATCAATGTCAAACATTGCTAAGGATATATTTCGTTCTGTTCTGCTGTATCCTTTCAAATTAATTTTTATTTGTTCAATTAATGTTTTTTTATTTGCAGCTCCAGTCATTGAATCAGTTATTGAACCGCATCTTATTTGAAAATCTATTAGTGCTTTTTCTATTCTTAATGTGAGATCTTCAGCAGATACTGGTTTTTCTAAATAATCAATAGCACCTCTTCGCATAGCAGATATTAATGTTTTTTTATTATTTTCTGCACTCACGACCACAAAAGGAGTTAGACTTTGTTTTTCAACACTTATTTTTTCCATGAGTTCTAGTCCACTTATGTCTCCTATTTTTAAATTTAAATCCATGAGAATAATATCAGGAGTTGTTTTTTCTAGAATTTCAAATGTTTCTTGAGATGATTGTGCAGTGTATATTCTTTCATATCCGTCTGCTTGTAAAATTAGTTTGTGAGTTTTATTTAATAGTTCTTCGTCATCAACTAACAATATCGTATAATTTTCTTTATTTTCTAGTCCAGATATTACTGGAGCTACTTTTCCATTAACTGCTTTTATTTCTTGTGTTATAGTCATAACTCTATAGAAATGGTAATCTATTTTATAAAACTTTTGAACAACTTTTTTAAAACAACAATATGTCCTGTTTATGTGACTAAAAAACAAGATTTTACCAAAAATAATATATACTAATTATACTTCTAAATAATAAAAATGGTGAAAAAACACATTGCTCACATTGTTTTAGCGTTTTTACTTATTCTAATTGCTTTTGTGTATGGTACAAATGTTGGTCAACCAGAGGTTTCAGATGAAGAATTAGCTACATTGAATATTGAAGATGGACTTAAATCAGAGCAGGTAGTTGCAAAGAAAATAGGCCCTACATTTGCAGACAAAGGAAAGTTTGAAGGTAAACAAGAAATGTGGATTTTGGTTAATTTTGGAAAACCTGTAACAACAAAACTAACTACTGAATGTTACAATAATGAAACTCTTGTAGAAAACTTTGATACCGAAGATCACACATTTAAACAAGAAGAAATATTTACCTGGTATGCACTTTGCAAAAACGAATCAGTAACTAAGCGTAATGTTGTGATTGAATATTTGGAGTAAGCATAATAAGTATAATTTTTTTTTAATTTTCTATTAATTTTATTGTTTGGTTGTTTTTCTTTTCATCTTATTTTTTTATAAAAACTTTTATATATCACCAACTCATAACTAATTAGGGGGTAATTTAATGGTTGATAAAATTTATACTAATGAACTAGAGGGTTCTAACCTTGATAAGTTTATACTTATTGAATGCAATAGAACAGATCCTAATCGTAAATCTTTGGATGATCTTGCAAAAGAGCAAGGATTTGAAGAAACTGATTTGATTAATGATATTTTGGCAGATAAGCCTATTAAAAAATTAGTCACATTTCCTAAAAAAAATGTTTCAGTACCTAAACCTGTTAATACTTCTTTAAGTCATAATTCTATTGTTGAACAAGATTATTTAAAAAATATTTCCAAACAGTATTCAGTTCCAATAGTAGATCTTAGCCAGGTTGAATTTAAAAAAGACGCATTGAGTTTAGTTCCTTCTGAAATGTGTTGTAGACATAAATATGTGCCTATATCTAAAAATTCAAATGGTGGTGCTGAGATTGTTGTTGCATTTAGCGATCCTTCCAATTTGGCTGCTATGGACGACATAAAATTCTATTCAGGTTATAATGTTAAAGTGCTTGTTGCATCTGAACAACAAATAGTTGAAGCATTAAAAAAATATTATCCTAACGCATCTGATTTTTTATATTAGTAAATGAGGAATTGAAATGAACAATAAAAATAAAGAAAATATTGATCAACCACAACCAATTTATTTTCCTGAGTCATTGGGAAAAATTGCTATGATTAGAGAATATTTTGAGATAAAAGAAGATTATCAACTTATTGAATTAATTGCTGCTATTGAGAAATATTTTAGTGCTCGTGGTGAAGAAGGAGAGGCAACTATTCGTTTTAATATTGATTCTTTTCCTCCTGAAAAAATGCCAATTGATTCAGATGGTTTTATATTAGAATATACAAACTCATTGAAATTTCGATTTGATCCTTTAGATGAAAAAGCTGAAGCTGCAATTAATCCATTTAAGATACATGATAAAACAAATTATTATTTGATTGGAAAAGTTGCTGCAGATGGTGATCAAATTCTTCCGTTCCTTGCAGACGCAATTGATATTAATTCAGATTTTAAAATTTTGTCTATTGAGTCAATTCCTCAATCATTTGAAGATTGGAAATATCAATTTCCTAGTTTTCTTTTGAATGCAGTGCGTGGAGATACTGCTAGTTTAGAAATAATTTTATCTACGGGAAGCACACCAAAAAAATATAATGTAAATCAAGCAAAAGCACTAAAGATTGTGAAAGAGTCATATGATAAATTTAAAGAAGCCTATGCGACAGCAAATAAAAAATATGCTGGATTTGGGGATGTTTACTGACTATTAATTTACTAACTACTTTTAATTATCTCAAAGCTTCTCACCAATCATCCACAGAACATCAAACAGCGCAGTAAACTGTTGAGCATGAACTTTATTTTCTATAAAAATGCAGTTTGGTTCTTCAAAATTAAACAGCAAAACTTGATTTCCTGCTACCATAAAATTTGATACATCTTTTCCTTTCAGATATTTATAAATTTTGTACTTATTTTTTTTATTTCGTCGCATTTCTCGTCCTTTTTTTGTTATTTGTGACATTATTATTTTATTCTTAAAATTTTTAGCTGCAATAATCAAGTCATATTTTGGCCATCTTAAAATTACATCTCGTTTCACATCATCATTGGCTCCATATATTCTTATCGTGGAATTTTTAGAAAGTCGTTCAACAAATTTAAACAGAGCAGTTCTTACTCCTTCAACTCCTTCAAAGACATTTACTCCGCAAACATCTTTTTCAAATTTGTATAATTTGTTTAATGCAGGTAAACTATTCTTGACAAGTTCTTCTTGCTCATCTAATTCTATTTGTTTGGTTCTCAGATACTCATTAAGTTTTTCAGGATCTTCTGCAAAATAACTTTTTATTTTATTTTTAAGCACAAACGAAACAAGTCCTTTTCGAACTAATGAATCTAATACTTGGTATATTTTTCCTGACTTAAAATTTGCTTCTCGTATAATTTCACTTACTTTGCTTTCCCCCAATTTTAATAATGTTAAATACACAACAGCTTCATTTTTTGTTAAATCTAGTTTAATTAGTACTTCTGGTTTCATAATGCTATCAAAACAAGCATCATTTATATTTCTTTCGATTACACTCCCCTGGGGGTGTGGTATTATTGATAATAAATTAGTATTATTAGGGTATTATAACTTAGTTTGGAGGTAATAACTATGGGTTTACTAGATCCGCCTTTTAATTATTGGATAGAAGAAGTTCCTTCCGCGGCATTTGCGAGTATTGGAAACAAATTAAATAAATCTAAATTTGAGAATTGCAATTCCGACCAGGAATATTCAGCTTCAGATTTTTTCCTGCAAAGAAGACTTGAATTTCAAAATGAACTTATTTATTGTATGGAACAAGTTCCTGAACTTAGACAAGAAACAACAATGGATGATTTTTTTAAACGTCTTTACATAAATGATTTTCCAAGTCTTTGTTTAGTTGTAAGAGCTGCTTATGCAGATTATGTTCCTGAACAAAAAAGTTACAAAACAGGACATATTGTTGGATTTATAACTGCGTATTGTCAAGAAAAATTTCATTCAAGAGATAAAACAGATCGTGATTTATATCTTTGGTTGGGAGGAGTTGATGGTGGTCATAGAACTAAGGGGTTAATGGGTGCTTTGTTTTCAACAGTAGAGTGGTGGGCTAACGAATCAGGATATTCCTCAGTATCTGCAAAAACATTTCCTAAATTTCAAAATATGATTGGTTTGCTGGATAAAAGAGACTTCAGACAAACACACAGTGTTCAACAAGAAGACGGTCTAGCATTGTTTTATCAAAAGATTCTTGATAATTCTAATCAGTCAAGTTTTAGAAATAGCGAACCATATGTCAAATACAGTTTTACAAAAAATGGAGATTTTCACTTTAATGTACCTTGGAATACTTTAACAAGAGAACGTATGAGGCGCAGCGTTAATAGGTTATATTAACTAGAATAATTGAAATAAATTGCATAAATAAAATATATTATAGATAAAAGAATGTGCCCTGCTTACTCGCTCAGTATCACAGAATCCAATAAATTGGAAACTCAAAAGAGTTTAAGAGCAGGGCAAGTGATAAGAAATCTATTTTCTTTTTAATTGTTTTGGTAAAAATCATAAGATTTAAGAATTCTTTTTTTTATTCAAAAAATGCAGTATATTTTTGATCGATTTCTTTGCAGGAATATTTTCCTTGTGGTGATTCTCTTATTTTTTCATATTCTTGTGGGTTTGTTTTGTCTATTTGTTGGCATTGATCATAAATTTTTTTAAGTTCAGTTTTTTCATTATAGCATCCTTTGATTGGCCAGTATATTATTGCACCAATTAAAACTATTATTGCACTTACCGCTCTTATTTTTTCAAAGGTTGTTACTTCGCGAGTGTTATTGTATTTAACAATCTCTTCTAATCTTTCTTTTCTTGTTTTTTTCATTCTATTGTTTTATTTTATTTTTATTAATAAATATTTCTAATTTAGAAAATATATTTCAATTACTATTTTATCCTCTTCAAATAATACTCTGCGCTTTTACTTCTCTTAACCATATCTTTAAACATTCCTTCATATAATTGCACAACTTCTTTATTGTGTATTTCGAGTCCCGATCCTATTCCCATGTGTATGTGAAATAACATTATTTGATTGTGTATCACAAAAACTTGCATTGGTAAGTATTCTTCAATAATATATAATTTAATATCATATTGTTTGCATTTACGTCTAAAATCTGCAATCATTCTATCTAAGAAATCTTGTCCTAGATTTTTTTTTATTAGATTTATGTGCCACAGAAAAGTATCTTTGTTGCATATTGCATAGAAATGTTTATTTTTTTTGAGTGCTTCGTGGTATGCATTAAATACTCTTATTGATTTTGTTTGTGTTGTGTGAGCAATTGTTGTTCTTTTCGCATCAATTACTTCTCGCATTTGTATGAATTCTTGTTTTGTTGATGGATAAAAAATAAAGGGTAAACTTCCATATCTCGCAATTGTTTTCAAACCGGATTTGCAGGATGATAATAGTTTCAGTAATGAATATGTGAAATCTTCTGTTGAACGAAGTAAGTCAATTCGAGGTGGTGTTTTATCATCTAACATATCTATTATTTTATTTTCATCTTTAACAAAATTGTGAAATTTATTTTGTAAGAATTCTAATATTCGTTCATTCGAATTTTCAAATACATACTTAGAGGGTTTTTTCCCTATTTTTTCAATTAGTTTATTTGAAATCAATTGATTTAATGGTTCATATATTCGCCCTAACGGAATTTTTGTTTTTTTAGAAAGTTGTTGTGCAGTGAGATTTTCAATTATCAATAAATCTAATATCAAAAACTGTTTTTCAGTAATGTGTCTTTTGTTTTTGAGTTCCTCAACTACAGGTTTTATGTTCATAAATATTGGTAAGAATTACTTGTTTAAATATTTTGCCTCTTTTTTAACACAAAAAAACGTTTTTTTGTAGGTAAAGTTTTTATGTAACTTAGTCTACAGATTACTAGTGCTATCCTAATAATCACATTTGTTTCGTAGTATTTGTCAGTATTGGTCAAGCTATTTTGTAAAGGGTAGTTTTAATTTCAAAAATTTGGTGATAATTGTAATTTAGCGTTAGCTCTAATCACGACCAAGATATGTTTGTAAATAGTGTTAGCTTCAATGTTTGGTTTAGATTTGTTTCAAAGTTGTTAGTTAGCGCAAGCTTTCAATTAACAAGAGCCATCAAGAGGTGTAAAAATAAAATGATATCAAATAAAGATAAATTAATAATTGGACATTTGCGTTCAAACGCAAGAGTAAAAATTACTGATCTTAGTAAACTAGTTAATATTCCTGTAACTACATTATATAGCAAATTAAAAAATTATGATCGAAAATTAATCAAAAAGCATACTTGTCTGCTGGATTATTCAAAACTGGGTTTTCATAAAAATGTTTTTTTTGTTCTTAAATCCACTGGAGATCGCGATCAATTACAAGATTTTCTAAACACTGAATTTTGCGTTAATTCATTATTCAGAGTTAATTTTGGTTATGATTTTCTTGTGGATTGTATTTTTCGTGATGAAAAAGAGGTTAGCGATTTTATGGACGGATTAGTCCAGAATCATTCTGCAGAAATTCAAATGTTGAATATTATCGACGAAATAAAACGTGAAGAGTTTCTAAAACATACTGAAGAGGACTTAAAAAATGATTGATAGATCTATTTCAGATAAGCTTAATGAATATGTTGGAAAAGAAATTAGTGTCAAATTAAAAGAATCGTCTGCTTATTTTCATGGTGCAGATTGTGTGTTAGATAAAATAATAGATAAGTATGATACTAAAAATTTATTTTTATCAGGAGTTACTGATTCAAAATTATTTGGGATTCTTGAAGGCAAGGTAATTGAATTGCATTTTTTTGATCGCAGAGAAGAAGATCTTGCAGTTGAAGCAAAAGATTTGATTAAAAGATACAAGTGTGTTGAGAATTATATAATTTCTATTGAGTGTGATGGTGGTGTTATTTACAAAAATAAAAGAAATTATGAAACTGATGAGGTTGATTAAAATGAATTCAAAACTAAGTTTAGAAGAAGTTATTGTTTATTCTAGAACTGTTAAAAAAGTTGAAACAGTAACTGTACAAAAACACATTCCCTCGTCGTGGGATATAGCAGATAGAGAATATGGGTGGACTAGAGAAGATTATAGTGTTGCCTCGAGGCCTGAACAAAAAGTTGTGACTAGAACTATTTTTGAGTTGGTTGTTTTTAATCCTGAATCTAATAGATCTGTTCATATTTCCCAAGTAGATGGCAAAACTTATCACGAGCTGTCTGCGATTTTGAAATTAGAACTAAAAAGTCCTAGGTTGAGTATAACTCAAGCAAAATTATCTGCAAATAATAATCAATACGTAGTTAGAAATATTTTAGATCGTGCTGAAATTTTTGATGTAAAAAATAACAAACAAGTTTCAGTTATCAACGGCAAGATTTTGTACGCGGCAACTTATTCTAAACAAGAGTTGTCAAAGCATCTTCCTGCACATATTAATAATAAAATTTAAAAATTTTAATGGAGGAAATTAAAATGAATGGAAATAAACGAATTGTTCAAGTGGGAATTAATGGTTTTGGTGTTATGGGTAGACTTATTTATAGATTATTAGATAAACATCCTTTAATCGATGTTGTAAAAATAAATGATTTAGCACCTAAATCAACATTAGATTATTTGTTAAAATATGATTCTGTGCACGGAAGATTTGACAAAGGTTTGGAAAATATAGAATATTCTTCGGAAAGTAATCCGAAAAATATTTTTTGGCAAGGTGTAGATATAGTTGTAGACTCAACTCCTGATTTGAAAACATATGAGCATCTTAGTAAACATTTAGAACAGGGTGCAGAATATGTCATTCGAACTTCTCCACTTGGAGGAAATCTAGAAAAAACTCAAACAATTATTCAAGGAGTTAATGATAATTCTCTCGACCTTGATAATTATAGAATACTTAGTTTGGCTTCTTGCACAACTAATTGTTTGGCGCCTCTAGTAAAGCTTGTAAAAGAGTTTTGTCAAAAAACAAGAAATTCTGTTGAAGATTTAGATTTTGTAACTGTTCACGCATATACTAATGATCAAGCAATTAAGGATTCTGCCCATAGTTCTGATCTTCGTCGAGGTAGAGATGTTAATAATATTATTGAAACAGGTACTGGTGCTAGTTCTCAGATTGAATTATTTTTCCCAGAACTCAAAGGAAAAATATTTGGGACTGCTTATCGTGTTCCTGTTTCTGATGGTTCTGTTCTTGAACTAAGAGTTAAAACCAGAAATGGTTTTTCATTAGAGCAATTTAATAATTTTGTAAAGCTTGCATCTGAAAATGATCTGAAAAATATTTTGCGTTATGAAACTCTTCCGCTTGTTTCTAGTGATTGCATTGATGATGCGCATACTTGCATTTATCTTGAGTCTGCTGCGCAACAATTAAGCAATAATAAAGTCAAACTTGGTGCTTTGTATGATAACGAATTTGGTTACAGTAGTAAGATTGTTGATTTGATAAAATTAATTGAACAGAAAAAATTTGATCCAATCAGAACAACTTTTGAAGGGTACCGAACAGAAATGACTGTTGAGGCTGAAGGTCCTTATGGTCCTGATTGTGATGATTGGGATGAATTAAATTATCAAGATGTTGTAAAGTGTTTAAAAAATTTAGAAACAAAAAATAATTGGAAGTTCGAAGAAAATAAAACTGGAAAGGCACAAGGTGATGGAACTCTTTATACAAATCGAGGAATGTATAAAATTAAGATTGGTTGGTCTGGTAAGTATGTTACTTTGCTTGATCAAAAAGGAGATACTATGGATTTGAGCGGGGACAGAAAAAACCATGATTTTGTTAGAGGCGAAATTGGAAATGAATTCCATAAAGAGCTTCAAAAACGTGAGATCGAGTATACTGATGAAGATCGTGAATGGGATGAAGCAATGGAGATGAGTCCTGATGATCATGAGTGACTTTTTCTTTTTTTCTTTTCTTTTCATTTCTTTTCGCATTTCTTCCGACGAGAAAAACAATTAAGATAATTACGTAATATTATTCATTTTTATTCATTTATATCTTATATGTTCATCCAATAAAAGATTTTAAAGCAAAAATTCAATTTGATACTATTTTAAAGTAGTAATAAAACAAAAAGTTTATATATCATTAATAAGAAATAATAACTTATGAAACACATCATGAGTGTAAGCCTTGATGAAGATACAATCATCAAACTTCGCGAACTGTTGAGATCAAAAAACTTCAGAAATAAAAGTCATGCAGTAGAGCAAGCTATACTGGGCATGCATGAAAATTCTATTAATAATAAATCCGAAGATGTCACTTCTGACAATCTTAATTCAGATAATATTGATCCTAATTCTAGAGGTGATGATGAATGAAAGATGTTGAGAGAAATTTGGAAATAATAGTGGGAGATAACTTATTTGGGCGTCCGCATCAGTCAGAACATTTCACTTTTGAGTTTGAGGGAAAAACTTATCTTATTGCTGAAAAAAATTTATCAGATCCGGACGCAGTTTATTCTAAAGATGGACTCGCAAATTTATTTGGAACAGAGCATTATCAGATAGATGGAGTTATCAAAACAAAAGATAAAACTTTGCTTAAAGTTAAACTGAGCTCTAAAGGTCCTGAATCCTTAGTTTCTAGCGATGGAAAAATGGATTGGTTTGGTTGTCCTCATCAAAAGTTATTTGAGATTATTACTGTGAGTGGTAAGGAATTTCTTTTAGCTATTCCCTCGGGAGAAGATCTAGAACGATTTTATGATATTACTGGCGAACCTGTTGATTTATTTGGAGGGCCACATGAAAGTGTGTTAGATATGTTCAAAATGGGTGATGAACCTTTTATTGTTGCAACAAAAGATGATCGAGATGCAGTATATTCCTCTGATGGAAAAAATAATTGGTTTGGCGGACCTCATTATCATATTTTTACACAGTTAAAAGAGATTGATGGAAAAAAATTTATCAAGGCACAGAAGGAAAAAGACGGTCCTGTTGCGATATACTCTTCTGATGGACAACTTCATTGGTTTAATGGTCCTTTTGGTAGAATATCTGGAGGAATAGTTTTTGTAGATGGTCAACCTCTTTTAAAAGCGAGTCAGAGTACTTCTGGAAATTGTTTACTTTATACTTTAGAAGGAAGACCTAGTGGTCTTTTTGGTGGTCTTGAAAAATATTTTAATTGGCAATTTTTAGATTTTAATAATCTTGATTTTATTGTTGCTAAATTTGAAAAAAATGGAAAAGAGTATTTGGTTTCAAAAGAGTGCAAAATAAATTTGTTTGGCGGACCGCACGAAAAAATACTTGGTTTACGAGATGTAGATAATCAAAATTATTTAGAAGTAATTAGAACTGAAAACAAAGCAATAAACTATTTGATAAGTTCCGATGGTTTAGGTTTTACAAGTAAAGAAGATATTCTATGTTCTAATTTGGCTTCTGAGAAAAATTATAGTGATACTTATAAGCGTATTTTAAGTTGGTTTAGAGAATTTAGTTCAGATATAGGTTTTATATCTAAAGAAATTGCTGATCTAATCGAACAAACTAATTTGTTGGATCATTCAAGAAGATTATTTAATTTAACAGGAGAAGAACTTTTGAATGAGTTGGCAAAATCACCTGAAGATTTTATACTTGACGAGTCTGACAATAAAGAGGGTTTCAAAAAAGTTGAAGGTTATGAAGATTTAATAATGTTTAATAGAGTCGACTTATTTAAAGATTGGTTAAATTTAGTTATTGAATATTCTGATAATAAAACTGAGTCTTTAAGTTTAAAAGAGTCTATTTTAGCAATTCAAAGAATTCATTCCCAAGAAAGTCATGAACGGTTTGATGATTGTTTAAGTTATAATTTGAAATTACTTAGGCGTAATAGAAATAGTCTTGCTGAGATAACTGAATGTTCCAAATTAAGTTTTAATAATTATAATATATTAAAAAAACTTGGTCAAGGTGCTTTTAAGAAAGTTTATCTTGCAGAAGCAAAAGTAAGTCCTGGTCATTTTGTTGCTTTAAAGCAAATTGATCCTACTGCTTATTGGACTGATAGGATTCTTGAGCATTATGATTCTGTTGATGATTGGGTTGGTGCAGAGCTTTCCATTAATCATCTTGCTAAGTTAAATTCTGATTTTGTGGCAAAGCCAGAAACTCCCTTCAAAGGAGAAGATGGTATTTTTTATTATGTTGAGCAGGCTTTCAAGGAAACGTTGAAAGATAAAGTTTCTCGAGAAGGAAAATGTGATTTATCTGAAGGATTAAAGATCGCTTTACAAATCGTAACTGGTTTAAGCGATTGTCATAATTATAAAAAACCTATTATTCATAAAGATTTAAAGCCTGATAATATTGGTCTTGATGAAAATGGAACTGTTAAGTTAACAGACTTTGGTAGTTTAGATTCTTTAAGTCATGATTTGTCTGATAGAGATTTATCAAATATTAACTACTCACCTGAAAAGGTTTTGAGAGGAGAAAAGAATGATGAAAAGACTAATATTTACTCAGTAGGTTTAGTTATGTTTTATGTTTTTACTGGAGACAACTTCTTTGATCCAGATAAAAAAGAAGATCGAAGAGAATATGTAAAAGGATTGTTACAATTAATAACTGAATATTCTAATTTATCTTGTGATGAAAAAGAAGATTTAATTAAAAAAAGTTTAGAGCATTTAGGAAGTAATGAAAAAGAAAAAGTATTTTATGCTTCGATTGGTAAAGTTATTCTGGCTTGTTTAGAAAGCGAATCTAAAGACTCTTATTTTAATATGGAAGATGTGAGCACAGATCTTTCCAAATTAACTAATTATTTAGAAGGAAAATCAGAGGATAGTTCTGTTTTATGGGATAAATTCAGAGAACTTGAACCATTTGGTTCTGAAGATAGTAAAGATAAAGACATTTTTGATGCATTTCTTGACGGAGAAGTAGAGCGTCAAAGACCTCTTGATGCATTAAGAAAATATAAAGGAGTTTTAGATGATTCTGATTACAGAACTATTGAAATAGCATTAAGCTTGTGCGAACATAATCAGCAGACTAAAAAGTAAAATTTGAAAAATATTTGAAACTAATAAAATGAACACTAAACAAAAACTTTCAAAAGAGCAAAAAGAAAAAATCTTGGCTAAAGTAGAGAAAGCTAGGCGGGCAAAATTAGTTGATCGTCTATATGTTGATGGTATTTTTCATTTAAGTTCAGATGTAAGATCTAAAACTGCGGAGAGTTTAGGTGTTTTAGCAAGCATTAATGTGCGCGATTATGTGGATTTTTTTGAATTTAGTATAAAAAGTTCTAATTCGAGTGTGCAGGACAACGCTTCAAAAACTCTTGCTGATTTAGTTCATGTTGATAAAAATAAATTTCTTAAATTTTATGAGCGATTTATGTTTAAAAGAGGCTCACAGAGTATGGCCAAAACATTGAGTGAATTAGCAAAAGTTGATCCTTACAAATATTTCGAGTTATGTGAAGAGGGAATGAATCATTCAAGCGATATGGGAAGAAGTTTTGTTGCAGTTGCATTAGGTGATATGGCTAAATTATTTCCTGATAAGTATATTGAAATCTTTGAAAAGAATTTTGGTCGTGATCATGTATCAGGACCTTTAGTTAGTACTCTTGGCAATTTAGCGATTAATGATGAAAAGAAATATATTGAGTTTTATAAACTAGCGATGAAAAATAAAAGTAAGTTTGTGAGGTGTAGTGCAGCTGAGACATTAGGTTCTTTAGCAAGTGTTAATCCTGAAAAATATGTTATGTTATATTCTCTAGCAATAAATGATAAATCTGACTTTGTATTTACTGACGCAGCAAAAACATTGGGCAGTTTAGCAAAAGCAGATCTTAATTTGTATATTAAATTGTTCAAAGAATGCATTAATAATAAAAAAGATCGCGTTAGAAAAGGTGTTGCTTTATCTCTTCGTTCATTATGTCCTGTTAATTATAGCGCGTATGTTGAATTGTTTGAATTAGGTATTGATAAAGGATTTAGTGTGGCAAGTTCTGTTGCAAGTACAATTGATTGTTTAGCAAATGCACAGTCTGAAGATATTTATGTTGAATTTTTAGACAAATGTTTGGATCATTCTGAAGAGGAAGTTAAAAGTAGTGCTTTAAGAACAGTAGGTAAATTAATTAATTCAAATCCTCAAACATATTTCAAGTTACTCGAATCTGGTAATTATGCTGACTTTTTTAATTCTGATGCATTAGGTGTTTTTTTAATTAAATTAAGAGAAAAAGATCCTGAAATTTATTCTAAGCTACGTTCTAATTTAAGACAGGGTGTTGATTGGGGAGATGTTTTAGCAAGTATTTCGCCCAAACTATTTTTAGAAATGTATGATTCTAAGTACAAAATACATTCTCTTAATTCAAAAGTTAAGTTGAGTTCTTTAGCATTAACATTAACTGAAGAAAATTTGACCCCTATTAGAGATGAAGCTTACAAATTGTTTGAATCATATCTTGAGTCTAATTTTATTTTGACAGAAGATAGAACTCTTAAATCAGAAGAAGCAATTACTAAAGAATTGAAAGGTTTACTTTCTATTGAAAAATTGAATTATTTGAGGTTGACTGAAGTATTTAGGTCGAGTGATGTGAATTCAATGAATTTATTTGAAATAGATGATTTTAGTTTTCCAAATGCTAGAGATCTTGATGAAATGGTCGAATGCGCACAGCGGTTTATTCCTAACTATTCAATTTTGTCAAGAGAATCCCGAGGAAGTTCAAAAATAGTTTACAAAGCAATTTATCAAAAACCAGGTTTTGATCCTGTCGAAGTTGCTCTGAAAATAGTAGATAGAACTGGTCTTCCTGATTCGTCTAATGTTGATGCATTAGTTGATCGTTTTGGTTTAGAAGATTTAACTAGGAAAGAAGTTAGCAAGTTGTTTAAATTAAATAAAAAAGGAATTGCCAGATTGATTGACTTTGGTAAACTTGCAGATGGAAAACTGTTTATTACAGAAGAGTTTATTCGAGGTAAAACTTTTAGAGAATATTTGGAAAAACGGGAAGAATTTAAATCTCTTTGCGATTTGTTAGATCAAAAGCGTTCTTCATTTTTTAATAAGTTTGTTAATGCAGAAATTGAATCTTTTGTTAATAATAATTTGACAGATTTTATTATGGGTATGAAACAGCAATTGTGTTTATCAAAATCGGATCATCAATATTTAAACCAATCTATTTTCAAAGGAAATCTTGTATTTTCTGATTCTAAGGTAGATAATTTTAAACCTAAAGATAGAGTTTGTTTATTATATTTACAGCTTTTCAGAGATTTAATAAATAATATTGAATATATTCAAGATTTAGGATTTATACATTTAGATATTAAACCAGAAAACGTAATTATTAATCAAGATGTTTATTTAACAGATCTTCAAACAGTTATTGAAAAATTAAGGGCGAATGATTCGGTTAAAGGAGTTCATGGTTCAAGAAATTATGCTATGCCTCAACTTATAGAAGGAGGCATTCCTGATTTTTCTGCAGATATTTATTCTCTTACAGTTATGTTGTTTGAAGCAATTACTGGAGAACTTCCTTATGATAAATATTCTTCAGATAAACAAGATAGTTTTCATAAAGAACGAATTGAACAATGGTCTGAGAAATCAAAATTAATTCATGAAAGATTTTCTTCATTTAAAAATATTTTTAATAGAATGTTTGGAGAAGGGTCTTTTGGAACTTATTATGAATCAATAAATGAGTTTAAACAGGATTTTCAGCAAGCATTCAGTTCTATTTTTTTAAGTAATAATTACTTAATTGGAAATACTACTATGTTAGAGCAAGACATGAGATCAATTAACTTGTTAAGAAAAAAGTATGGTGCTAGAGAATTAAGAGAAGTGCTTTTCGAAACTCAAGACATTCCTCTTACTGATGATGGATATTTTGATGAAATGGCAGGTTGTGAAACTGTAGATAATACTTTTGATGATGAAGAATTTGAATGAACTAAAAACAAAAAATGAACATTGAAAAGATTTTAAACCAAGTTGAAAGAGAACGTCGAAAAATCTTAATCGGAGATATGTTTAGTTCTGGTCTTAGGGTTAAAGATCGTCATGCTAAAGAATCATTTGCAAACAAACTTCATAAACTTGCAGATATTGACTTGCCAAAATTTGTTGAACTTTACCAAAGAGAAATTAAAAAATTACATAGGGGTGGTTTGAATGATGTTTGTTGGGAGTTTAGTGTCAGTTCTAAAATCGCAAAGCAGCTTGGAGCATTAGTTAAAAGTGATATTGATCTTTATGAACAACTTTTCGAAGAAACTGTGAATAGAACGTATAAATTTCCAGACTCTAATCGAAAGGTTGCGACGGGGTGTATTAGTACCTTGGAAACTGTTGCAGAAATAAATCAAGATCGATTTTTAGATATTTATCATGCTTGTCTTCATCAAGGTAATAAAAAAGTTAAGCAGAGCGCTTCATACTCAATAAAGCCTTTAGCAAAATTAAATCCTGAATTGTTTGAAGAGTTATTGACAGATCAAATATTAAATTACGGTTCGCAAGTTTTAGATTGGTCAATAGGTTTTTTACCGCGTCTAGCAGATATTAATATTGATAAAACTAAATATCTTTTAGAGCATTGTTTGAATTCAGAAAGTAAAAAATTAAAAAAATTTGCAGTTCTCGAACTTAATTCTTTAGCAGTTAAATTTCCAGAGTCATTTTCTCAACATTTGCTTGATGTTTTCAAAAATAAGTATGGTAAAGAAGTTCATGAATCTGCATCAGTGAGTTCATTAGTAGAAGTAGCAGTACATTCAAATATTGATCCTGTTGCTTTTGCAATTAGTTGTTCTGATTTTGATACTGGAGAAGATCCTTTAGGTTATCAGGTTAGAATGGAATTTATTAGTTATTTGTTCAAGGAAGATCCTAGAAAAACCTATGATTTGATAAAATATAAGTATGATCTTGATAAAAACCTGGCAGATTTAATAAGTCGGTCAGCAAAAGACGATGATTTTGGTGCTGTTTTTAAAGATGAATTAAGCAGAAGAGATATTGATATTCTGGATCCTGGCACTTCAAAAATCATTTTTGAAAATTTAGAGGGCATAATAGAACAAGATTCTCAGTTAGGTGTTGAACTTTTTAATTTCCTTGAAGAGAATGGTTCTGAAGATGTTAAAAAGAACTTATTTAATTATGTGCATCTTTTAATCGCATTTGATTTGGATAAATTCGAATCAGTTTTTAATCATACCCTTAATCAATCTACAAAAGAAACAAGTAATAGCATTTACTCTCATTTGGGTAAAGTTGCTGTTGTTAATACAGAAAAATATGTTGAACTTTATAAAAAAGCAACTTGCAAAACTGTTGATCATTCTATTAGAATAGATATTATAGAAACTCTTGGTTCTCTTGCAAAAGTAGATCCTGATAAATATATTGAACTCTTTGAAGAGAACTTAACGCGAGACCAATTTATTAGGTCCTCAACTTTCGAAACTCTTCACAATCTTGCAGATTCTCGACCAGAAAAGTATGTTGAACTTTGTGATATTGGTATGAGTGATAACTCTAGTTATGTTTATCGAGATACAATAAGATCTTTAAAACCATTAGCAAAAATTGATCCTGATAAATTCAAAAAATATGTTGTTGAAGGTTTTAATAGTAGAAAAACTGAAGTTGCGCCTTTTGCAGCAGAACTCATTCCTTTACTTGCACCTATTGATCCAAAACTATGCACAGAACTTGCAAAAAAAGCTTTAAGAAAAAAAGATTGGCAGATCAAGATAAAATCAGCAGATGCACTTGAAGCACTTGCAGATAATTATTTAGAAAATAAGATCCAGCATTTTAAAGATGATTGTAATAAATTCATAAAAAAATATCTCCAATCAAAATATGTTCAAACAAAAGAGGGAGAAGATAGATCAGAACAAGACGTAACAGATGAACTAATTGAATTGATACAAAAAAAAGATCTTGATTACAAATCAATGCTTGAATCTTTAGGGTATGAAAAAGCAGAAAATCTAGATGAACTAGTCGAACTTTCTAAAATTAAATTTGGTTCATATAAATTAATAAAAAAACTAGGCCAAGGTGCTTTCAAATCTGTTTATTTGGCAGAATCTACTTTGAGTTCAGGATTGTTTTTCGCTCTTAAAAAAATTAATCCGTCGCAATTTGGAGATGAACTAATAAGTCAGCATTATGATTCTTTTGAGGATTGGCTTGATGCTGAACTTCATATTACTAGACTTGCAATGGTTGATTCAAAATATGTTTCAAGACCTCAGCTTCCAAGAAAAGATGATGCTGGATTCTTTTACTTAACTGAGCAACCATTCAAAGAAAATTTAAAAGAAAAATTGCAAAATCAAAAAATCAATTTAATTGAGTCATTCAATTTAATTATTCAAATAGTTGAAGGGCTAGAAGATTGTCATAATTTTTACCAAGGTCCAATTATTCATAAGGATCTTAAACCAAGTAACATTGGAATAGATGAACTTGGACATATTAAACTTACTGATTTCGGTAGTTTAGAAACAATGAGTCGCGATCTTAGCGACGGAGATCTTTCAAATATTCTTTATTCTGCTCCTGAGGTTTTACAAGGAGAAAAAACAACCATTAAAAGCAATATTTGGACTGTTTGTAATTTAATGTATAATATTCTAACGGGCGATGATTTGTTTGCTCCTGAAAATAATTCAAAACCTAAATCTACAGATGAAAACAGAGAAACATATGCGAAAATTTCTTTAGAAAAAATGATGAAAACTTCAGAACTTGGTGTTAAAGACAAAGTCGTTTTTTTAAGAGATAAACTTTGCGAAAACTATAATCAAGAGTCTGTTGAATATAGAACATTAACTATTCTTGCAGGAGTTATTGCAGGAGGACTTTTTGAAAATCCTGAAGAAAGAGTTTACAATTCTATGACTGAATTAAAAACTGATTTACTTCACACTTTAACTTTTTATGAAACTAATCCTGAACAAGAACATTATCCTAAATTGCAAGTTGATCGTCATGAAGAATGGTTTGGTCTTTCAGATGAAGAACTTTCGCGACTTAATGAAAATAAAAATCCTGCAACAGGAATAAATTATCATGATTCTGTAAAAGAACTAGTGAATCTAAGAGAGAAAAATCCGTTGTTTGTGATTGGTAAATACAAGCAGTCAATGTCTGATGAAGATTATAACTTGTTAGAAACAAGATTAAAGCGATTATTAAATTATGAAGCACCTTTTGGTGTTGTAGGTGAGGATGATTAAATGACCAAAAAAACAAATTCAACAACCAATCAAGATTTAATGAATCTCCTCCTGCCTATTTTTGAAGAGTTTGATCTAATTAGAGAATCATCTGATTTTTATTTGACCACTAAAAAAAATTTAAATAAATATATTTCTGAACAGAAAGCAAGAGTAGCATTTACTTTTAATTTTCCTGAAATCGCAATTAATTGTTTGGATGATTATTTATCTACTTTAAATATTGATTCTATCGATTCATTTGATTTGCATAGTGTTGTGGATTATGCAGGTTATTGTATTGAACTAAATAAACTAAAAAAAGCAGAGCCTTATGTTGTTTTACTTGCAGATAAATTAAATTTGTTAACAAATAATGGGAACTTCAAAGTAGCATTATCTTTTTTAAATAATTTAAATGAAGAAAAATTAAATATTTTATCTAATTTTAACTTTTCTGAGTTAATTTCAAATCAAATAGATTTAATGCCTTTGGGCATCACAAAATCAGAATATTATTCATCCGAATCATTTTTTAATTTGCTTTATAATATGGATAAATTTGATAAATTATTATGTGAAACCAAATCGCTTGATGATAAAATTTCTGATTTAGAGAAATCAGAAAATTTAAATTATTATTTTAGTTTAAGAATACTTCAAGCAAAACAGTATATGCGATTAAATTTAAATGATGAGTTCAAAGAAATTATCTCGGATTTAGAACTTAAATCAGCTGGTTTTTCAAATAAATTTTCAGATAGAAGTCATTTTGATTTTTTAAGTGTTATAAAATTAAAAAAAACTTTTGATGTTGATTATGATTGTAGAACTGATATTTTATCAGTTGTAGATTTAGTTAAAGATAATTATGAAGATGTTGATGATTATTGGCATATTTCATCATTTTTTGAAGAAATTGTGAATTTAACCAGGAGTGAGTTTCCTGAGTTTGCAAAAAATGTTTTTAATAATTTTTTAAATTCTGGGCCTGAGAAATATTTTGGACATATAAAAAAAGAACTAGATAAAGCTAAAGGATTAACTAATTTTTTATGGAAATGTCGTGATTATTTAGGCAAGGAGTATAGCTTAGAAAAAATTAATTTTATTAATTCTATTTTATTAAATAAAGATATTTTATTTAATCAATCTTATTTAAAATTTGCATGTAAAATTAGTCATGAATTGGGGTTAGAACATGATTTCAATAATCATTTAACCGAATTAAATAAATTGATGCGTTATCCTAAAGAAGAGTTTGATATGAGCAAAAAACTTGTTGCAGAAAATTTAAGATATGAAACATTAAATGATCTGGCAGATATTTTTAAAGCAAGATCTGATTTTAATCAGGCATCTAATGCTTATCGAGAGTTAATTAATTTGTATAAATTAAAAATTGATTTTACAAAGAAAGACTTTAGTCGTAATTGGCACAAAGATGACAATCAAAGAAAATTTGATGAATTATCTATTAAATTGAAAAAATTAAAAATGAATTATTCTAATAAATTTTCTAAACATCAACTTAGTAATTGGAACAAGGAAGTGAATAGAACACAAGACCAAATTAATAATTTGAAACAAATTAATGCACATATTTCTATTAATTTAAAAGCATTTAATTCAATGGATTTAATTAGGTCTTTACATTTTACTTATTTGCGTAATGCAGAATGTTTGTTAGCTTCTAATAATATTAATGCTGCTGTTGAATCATATTTGGAAATGAAAAATTTGTTTTACTCTTGGAGTGTTAAAGAAGAAACTGCTGCATTTTGGATTGGAACAAGAGCAGTATTACTTTCAAAAATATTTAAAACGACAGAAGATCTTCCATCATTAAACTTCATGCTGGACAACAACATAGTTCTCGAGGGTTACACAATTACAAAAAAACTCGGCAAAGGTGCTTTCTCTGATGTTTATTTAGGAAAAAATGTAGTCGATGAAATGGACGAAGCTGTCAAAATAATTCAAATTTCTGATTTTGGTAAACAACTTATTGAAGAATCAGGCATGACACAGGAACAATTTATAAGTAAAGAACTTCAAGTCAGAAAACTTAATTCTTTAAGAAGTCATAATATTGTTTTATATCATAATGTTGCAAAAGTAAAAGATAAGGTTGTTATTTTTATGGAACCTTTTGAGATGACATTAGAAACTGCACTGATTGAAAATAATCTTACTTATTTTGAAAAGGTTAACTGTTTTGCAGACATTGCAGCTACATTAACTGAGTGTTATGATAAATTGGGAATTATTCATAAGGATTTGAAGCCGGTTAACGCAGGTTTGGATTCTAATAAAGAAATAAAGCTTACTGATTTTGGTAGTATTGATTCTTTTTCTGCAAAAAATTATTCTGATTTAAGTAATATTGAATATCGTGCTCCTGAAATTTGGGAGGGTGAAAAAGCAACTTTTTCGTCGAGTATTTGGGCGATGGGCGGTATTTTTTTCAGAATGCTTACAGACAAAAAACTGTTTGAGCCAGATAATTTAGATAAAAACAAAGATCGTAAAGAGTACGAAACTTATTTTAAGAATAGAGATTGGCAAAGCTTAGAAGAGCAAGATTCTAAATATATAGCAGATTCAATGATTCATCCTAATGTTAGATTTATTCCGGGCAGTGTTTATGCTGATATTACTTTTATGATTCAAACTTGTTTAACCTATGATCCTAAAAAAAGAGAAGATAGATTTAGAGCGTTTTTAGATTATTTCAATGAAACCTATGATATAAATGAGTTATTGAACTTAGAAAATACTAATTAATGATTATTTAATATTAAAAAATGATTAAAAAAAATTAAATAACTAAAAAATGACAGAAGAAAATAAAAAAAATAACTCCAAAAAAGATTCAAGTAGAGATTTTAAACTTTCAAATCCTATTAAAAACATTCAAGATTTAAAAAATGAATCTAAAGAACTTAAATATTTAATAAAACATTTTGAAGAATTTAATCTTGATAAACCCGAATTAGAAGATTATGTTGTCAAAGTTTTAGATTCTAATGCGAGTATTTTAACTAAGAATATTTTAATAGAAGGAGATATTGATAAAAATTTAGTTGATGTAGTGAATGATTCTAAGTTATTGTCTAATTTCTTAAAAAAGTTTGAACAATACTCTTTATTTTTTAGAGATAAGTTAGATCTACAATATGGGTTTAGAATTTCAACAACTAAAGAATGGGGGGAATCATTAGAGCAGTTAGGTGTGGTTTTAACTGCAGATAATGAGATTAATTTTAAGAAGGAAGGATATGTGTCTAATGTTGCACATAAACAATTTTTAGTTAATCTTAGAGATGATATTATTTCCAACCCAGAAACACTAGATTCTGATTATTATGGTTTGTTTAATGAGTTAATAAGAAAATCTCATAATAAAGAGAGAATAGAGGACAGAGCATTACATTCTCTTTATTATTTAGGGGTAGACTTTGATTCAAAATACTCTTTGGAAAAAATTACTGATTTGTTACTTGGTTATAAAGATCATGAGATTTTAAAAAAATTTGGACAATCAGATGTCGCGTATAGTCCACCCGTGCTCGATCAAGTATTTAGGAAAATTATTAAATATATAAAACAAGGAGACTGTAATTCAATTAATGATTGTATTGAATGTGCTTCAATTAACATTTCCAACTACCAATTAATCTCAAAAATAGCAGAAGGTACTTCGAAGCGAGTCTACAAAGCTATTTACCAAAAACCAGGTTTCGATCCTATCACAGTTGCATTAAAGATCGTCAATAGAACTGATTTGCCTGATTCATCTAATGTTGATAATCTTATTCAACGTTTTGGTTTGGAGGATATTACAAAAGGGGAAATTAATGCCATGTTGAAAACAAAAAATCCTTCTGTAGCTTCTATTTATGATTTTGGAAAAACTAACAAAGGTAAACTGTACATTGCAGAAGAGTTTGTTGAAGGTGTTAGTTTAAGAGATGTAATAAATCAAAGACCTGTTCTTGAATCTGTTTTTAATAATTTATTTTCAATGAGTATTTCTGATGAAGAATTAGATTCAGGAAGGATAGATCTATCTGATCTTTTGCCAGATTCTTTTAATTCGATTGAAGAAGAAAAATTAGTTGTGTCTGCGAAAGAAAAAAATTGCAGCAGATCTGAATTAAAAGATAAACTGCTTACTAAAAAACAAAATTTATATTCTCAACGAGCATTATCCAATACTCGTTTTTCATCAAAATTTACATTTTCTAAAGAGAAATCAATTATGCGATATGTTGTCAAAGATGGAATTGTTTCTGAAGAAGACTATTTGACAAAAATTCCTGAGGATTTGGCAAGACTCAGTTTTTATTTTTCATTATTTGAAAAAATTTTAAAATCAGTCTATAAATTACATGAAGATAATTTAGTTCATTTAGATATTAAACCTGAAAATATAATTATAGGGGATGTTGTTAAATTGACTGATTTTCAAACTGCAGGTATTTTAGAAGATTTTTATGTTTCTGGTGCAAAAGGCGTGCATGGTTCAAAGCAGTATGCAGGTCCTGAATTGTTTTGGGATTCGAGTCCAGGAATACATTCAGATATTTATTCGTTAGGTATTATTTTTTATGAACTTCTTACGGGAGAACTTCCTTTTGGACCATATGATTCGAGAGAAAAAGCAAAAAAAGATCATGAATTAAATCATGAAGATAATTTAGAAAAAGCTCTTGATAAATTAAACTTTTACAAGTCTGATGAAGTTAAATTTCTTTTTGAAAAAGTTTTGACTGATGATTCGACGAGTAGATATGATTTAATGTCTACTTTTATTAGTCATTTTAATATGGTTCAGAATAGTTTATTTCAGGATTTTAGAGTGGATGTTGAAGGAATTCCTGTATTTGATGAAGATTTGATAACATTATTTGAATTAAGACGTAAGTATGGTTTTGATGACCTTAATAAAATATTAAAATACACCAAGCATTTAGATATGACTGATCATGTACCTCTGCATGAGCCATCAGGAGGGGTTGATTATGGTGATTGGGATGATGAAGAATAATTATTATTTTTAAAAATTCAGTGAGTTGTTTATCAAAAGAATTAAGCAGTATAATTAAGTTTTATCTATAACCTCTATACCTCAAACTTAAATAACAAAAATGAATACTTAAAATCAGAGTAAATAAAAATGAATTACAAAAAAGAATTGGAAATTGCAAAAAAAGCAGTAAAGTCTGCAGGAGAATTAGTTCTTAGGTATTTTAATTCAGATTACGAAACAAAAATTAAGCAAGACGACACTTCTGTCACAACTGCAGATATTGAGTCTAATAAACTTCTAGAATCTATTTTATTAAAAGATTTTACTGATTATGGCATTATTAGTGAAGAAAAATCACCTATAAAACCAAATGCAAAATATAAATGGGTTATTGATCCTATCGACGGAACCAGAGGTTTCAAAGCAGGTATTGATGAGTTTTGTATAACTGTTACTTTAACCAAAAACAACAAACCTGTTGTTGCGGTAGTGTACAGACCAGTTACTGATGAGCTTTATCATGCTGTTGATAATCAAGGTGCTTTCAAAAACAGCGAGCCTATTGAAGTTAGTCAGGTTGAGTGCATAAACCAATCTAGAATGCTTGTTAGTGATTCTGAATTTAAATTAGATTATATGAAAGAATTAATAAACGAAATTAATCCTGAAGAAGTTTCTGATATGGGTAGCACTGCTTTAAAATTTTGCAAGGTTGCAGAGGGTGATGCTGATTTTTACATAACATTCGGAGGCAATGATCGAAATATTGGAGCATGGGATTATCTTGGTCCGAGTTTAATTTTAAAAGAAGCAGGTGGCTTATTTTTTAAGCTAAATAATTCTAAACACTTGCCAGAAAATAGGGATTACATGTTTCTTGTTTCAACAGAATATTTAAATATTGATTTATTCATGTAATTTAATATTTTGTTCTATAAATTTATTCCAAATATTGGACTTGCTGCTTCAAAGATTTTCACAGATAAATTATTCAGCACGTGTACAACTCTTATTTCTTTTTTTGGTACTTTCTCGAGCAGTGATAGGCCTTTTTTAATAAATGCTTTTTTCCCTTCAATTATATCTTTTGCAGTTTCTATATCGAAGTCATAATAAAGATTATACATTTTTTCAAATAATGTATTGATATTCTTATACAGTTTGAGTGTTTCTGGACTTAATTTAAATTTTGGATCTTTCAACTCGAGTAAATATCTGCATACATATTTGTAATCATCTGCAATATCTTCTAGTCTTTGAATTAATAAATACAGGAGTGTTGGTTTTTCAAACATTGATGTTCCTTTTACATTCACAACTCTGCAACAATACATATAGAATTTATTTTGTACATTTTCTAGTTCTGAAATTCCATCTAGTTCGTCATATTTTTGTGTAGCAATTGCATCATATGATTCTTCTGCAAGTGATTTAGTAATTAAAAACAACCTACGCATGCTTTGTTCAAATTGCGAGTCATCTATTCTCATTATGCTTTGTAGAATAACATAGTTTTTGCCTTGGTCTGATATTTCAAAACCCATCATTAAGGGCAGTCGTCTTTGAATATCTTTAATAACAGAACTATCATCATAATTTACTTTTATTTCTGTAACTCCTTTTCTATATAGATTAAATAATGTTCTTGATATTAATCTGTGTGGTTTTTTTACTGTTACTTCTGCTTTCATTTCAAGTGCTTTTGTATCAGAACTTATTGTAAGATATCCTTTTTCTTCTAAGATTTCAACTTCATCTCCTGCATTTAGATTTTTTTGTTGTATCCATTTTGCAGGTAGACTTACAGTCATTACACTTCCGCCTTGTTTTACTAGTTTTCTTTTCATTTTTTTTCTTCCCTTGTTTGGTTAATTGAATTAAATTATGTTGATTTTGTATTATATCCGTATTTAATCGTAAATCTTACATTATTATGCAGCACTACTATATAAATTTTTCTAAATTATATAGGATTAACAAAACTATAGAGTTATAGAGTCATCTATAGAGTCTACACCAAAGATATATATCGATATTCCGTCATATGTAGAAGATATTCCGAAAACATCTGAAAATAATTCAGAAAAGAGGGAGATAATCGTTGGTTTTCGGAAATGGAGGGGCATAAAATGAATATGGACAATAATCAAAAATTAAATCAAAAAGACTTGAAAATTATTGCACACCTAAGAAATGATGCGAGAATGCCATTAACAAAGATGAGCAAGAAAGTTCAAATTCCAGTATCCACTATATTTGACAGATTAAAAGCAAATGAAAATAAGCTAATAATAAAACACACAAGTCTATTGGATTTTTCAAGGTTGGGATATCATACTAGAGCAAATATTGCAGTAAAAGTAAATAAAGAACATAAAGAAGAATTGAAAAATTATTTAGTAACACACCAGAATACAAATTCAGTATATAAGATCAATAACGGTTTTGACTTTATGATTGAAGGAATATTCACGCACATTAAAGATATGGAAGAATTCATAGACGAGCTCGAAAATAAGTTTAATATTGAAGATAAAAAATTTTTCTTTATAATCGAGGACTTAAAAAAAGAAGCATTCATGAGCAATCCTGATATGTTGTGGGGAAATTAAAATAAAATATTGGCTGTATAAAAAAATATAAGAACTTGATATCTGTAACTGCCAATTACAAGAACAACAGCACTACCTTGGCATACATTTGAACACGTAGTGTTCAATTTTGTCGAGCGTAGCTCGATGTTGTCAGTAACTTGTTACTGATGTAATGCAGAAAAATGCCTGATTCATACAAGGTATTTTTCGATAAATCAAATTCATAGAATTTGATAAATTGCCGTAGTGCTGAAAAAAGAAAAAATAAACTGAGTTTCTATAATTATTATTCGATTTTTATATCTCCGAAAAAATAACAATCCAACCACACAAATCTTTATAAAATAAACTACGAATTCTAAAAACATGGTAATTCAAAAAAGACTAATAGGTCATGCAACTGGTAATTTTCATTTATTCGATCTAACTCTGGACGAAAAAATACAACAAATAAAAGAGCTAGGCTGTAACTGTACTGAGTTTACTTTTGCAACAAAAGAAGATCTTGATCAAGCATTACTTAGTTTGGATAGTTCTGAGTTCATTAAAACACTAGATTATGTTTCTGTTCATGCACCATTTAGATTTGAATATGGAAAAAATGATGAGACTTATACTTTACTAAATAAGTTGTTTTATTTTTCAGAATTAGTTCAAGCATCACATATAACAATTCATCATAACTTAATCCAGGATGATTGGGTTGTAGATAAATTATTAAATTCAGGGATCAAAACCAGTTTTGAAAATTTAAAAAAAGGAAATCCTTATACTATGAGTGATTACTTTCAAATTCTAAAACAAAATCCAGGAGTAGGTTTGGTTTTTGACGCAGGTCATGCACTTACTTATTCAGAAAATTATCTTAAAGAGTTTTTAACCAAACTAAAACCAACAAATAAATTAGATCAATTCCATATTAGTGATTGCTATGGTGGAAAACCTCATCGGCCAATAAAGAATCCTAATTTTTTAAATCATCTAAAAGAATTTGATGTTCCTTTTATTATTGAATCAAAATATTCTCCAGATGAAAAAGATGTATTAAAAAAAGATTTAGATATAGTGAGAATGTATTTGTCTTAAGAAAAAGATTTAAAAAAATTAAATGTTAAAATATTCAAAGATCATATTCTTGTTTATTTTCTCCAATAACTTTGTCTGCTAGGTTTTTACTCATCCATTTCCAAGCAGGAATAACATTTATATCATTCAATTTGTCTTCTTGAGCGAATGTAATTATTAACCCATTTTCTATTTTGAATTTTCTCATAGTTTCATATAATCCATTTAGTTCTCTTTCTTTGTTTTCTTCGGTAAGTTCATAACAGACTTGTATTGCTTGAATGAGTTTTCCGTTTTCTTTAATTATAAAATCACATTCATGTCGATTTCTATAGTAAAATATTTCTTTGTATTTTCGTCTTAATTCTATAAAAATTAAATTTTCTAATAATCTTCCTTTATCTGAGGAAAATGAAGCAGTATTGGCTCTTGCAAATCCTAAATCTATGCAAAATATTTTTTTAGGATTAATCATTTGTTTTTTTAGCGAATAATCAAATCGCGGTATTGTAAAAAATAAATAACTATCTTCAAAAAATGAAATATATGAACTAACTGTGTTTGTCGAACCTAGATTTAATATTTTGGCAAGATTATTGTACGAATATTCCTTTCCTATATTTGTTATTAAATACGTAGCAAGTTCTTTGAGTTTTTTCGTATCTTTTATTTTATGTCTTACAATTATATCTCTTGTTAGAACATCTTTGAACAGTTCTTGTAATAATTCTGTTTTTGGTTTTTCAAGAAACTCTGGAAACCCACCTAGTTCAAAATATTTTTCAAATGTTTTTAGTGATGGTTTTAGTTTCAAAAATTGTAGCATTTCTTTATACGAAAATGGGAATAGTTCGTGAGAGATTTGTCTTCCGGTTAATTTAGTTCCAAGTTCTCTGCTTAGCAATGATGCATTAGATCCTGTTAAAAATATTTTCCCCCCCTGATCTAATTTTTGCCTTACAAATCGTTCCCAACCTTCAACATTTTGTATTTCATCAAAAAAGTAGAATTCGAGATCTTTATTTAGTTCATTAAGCACTTCATCTAATTTTTCAAAATCAGTCAGTTCAAATTTAAAAATTCTTGGATCTTCAAAATTAAAATAAGCCTTGTTTTTTACTGTTTTCATTAACTGTCTTAATACAGTACTTTTTCCACACCTTCGTATTCCTGTAATTATATTGGCATGTTTTATGTCAAAATCTATTTTTTGATTTAAATCCCGTTTAATACCTGTTTCTAGCTGTTTTAACTCTTCCTTTTGTTTAACTACTGTTTTTTTTATTGTTTCTTTTAATATCATATTAATAAATGATAGAATGATTAATATATAAAGGTTTGCATTATTGATGCACAGAAGTATGCATTATTGATGCACAGTTCAGTATTTTAGTTGTATTGATTGGCTTGTTGTTTTGGTGTTATATATTAGTTTAGAAAAAATTCATTGATTATTATGAACCTTCCCCTTATAACTACTCTTCAGTGCTAATCAAACGAAACTTTTATAAATAACTATATCATAACTCTATATATATTATATTAAAGGGGATAATTTTTCAGAGGGCGAAATATATGAGACCAAAAGAATTACTAAAAGCAATAGATCATGAAATTGATGTTAACATAAAGCGAGAAAAAAAATTTTCTGTAGATGAATTAGTTGAATCTTATGATATGCATGCTAAATACAGACCTGTAGTTAAACAGTATGTTTCTGATGTTAAAAAATTATTTGCTGAAACTGGTGAAAAACTTGCAAGCGAAGCAGATGGATTGGGTGAAAGTCTTGGATGTTTAGGTTATATTGTTGCTGTGGCAATTGGTGCTGGTGCAGGATTTGGAATCGGACTTTTAACAGGCGACATGGGGACTGCAAAAGAGTTTGCAGGTTCAGGTGCAGGAATTGGTTTATTTGCTGAATTAATATTTAGTCCTGCTGCCACAGTTATGGCTCATAAATATATTAATAGTGAATTAAAAAGTTGCGAAGAACCAAGAGCAATTTATAGAAATAAAACTTTAGCAAAACTTGATAATTTAGTTCCTGAACAAAGAGATAAAGATTTATTGAAGTCATAATTTTTATTAATTAATTTGTTTAATATGTATTAACAAAATAGGATGATTTAATTATATTTGGGGGGGATTTAATATGGGTAAAAAAATATTCAAAAAAACATTAATCAACACTTTGGCTTATGGAGTGGTATTTCATCCTATTTATTCTGCGCTTAGTTCTTTATCAGGAGATGATTCTTTTGTAGAAAAATTAACTAATCCATATACTTTTTGTTTTACAGCAGGTTCTATGGTTGGTTGGTTTGGATGTTCATATTTATTTGGCAAATTAGAAGATAAACGAAAAACTAAATTCGAAGAGCAAATAAAACGAGAGAAAAAAGAATATTCTACTAAAAAATATAATTCTAATTTAGAAGATAAGTTACATACTTAATTTTCATTTTTTCTATGTTGATGTTTTTTAATTTTTAATTTTTTTCTAATTATTTATATTTTATAATGGGAAGTTTTAAATATGGGTTATGCATTATAATGCATAATGGTACGACCAAGAAAAATCAAACATGTAAATTTTGAGCCTGGAGTGACTTATTTTAAACCTCGAGCTATTCCCTTAAATCAGATTGAAGAGGTTGAGTTAACAGTTGACGAATTAGAAACTTTAAGATTAGTTAATATTGAAAAATTAAGTCAGGCAGACGCTGCTAAAAAAATGAAAATTCATCAATCTACTTTTCAAAGAACTTTAACTCGTGCAAGGGAAAAAATTACAGATGCATTGGTCAATGGAAAAGCAATAAAAATTCAAGGAGGCGAATATAAAATGCCAGGAAGAGATGGAACTGGACCTGTTGGAAACAGAAGAGGCGAGGGTAGAGGTTTTAGAGGTAGAATGGGTGGACCAAGTGCAGCAGGTCCTAATGGAATTTGTAAATGTTCAAAATGTGGATTTGAACAAAAACATGAACAAGGAAAACCTTGCGTAAATATTAAATGTCCAAAGTGTGGGCAAGTTATGACGAGAAAATGATATTTTGTTAGGGGGGAAATTAAAATGAATTATAGAATAATACCTGTCTATAAGGAAGGATTTATTGTTAGAAAAAACTATAATCCTTGTTTAATTGGTGGATTTAATAAAGACTCTTATAACTATTTTCAAGAAAAATTAAGTTTATCAATAACACATTCAAGCGGACTAGATAAGATTTTATTGATGCCTAATAAAGATGGTCGCGGTCCAAAGGGTGATGGTAAACGTGATGGTAGTGGTGGCGGTCGTGGTGGAAATCAAGGCGGTAGAAGAGGAGGTAATAAAGGCAGATCTGGTGATGGAAAAAAACCAAGTGGTGGAAAAAAACAAGGCGGTGGAAAAGGTAATTGTTAATTAAATTTCAGAGGTAATACAAATGAAAATTGCTATTAGTACAGTGGGTGATAAATTAAGTTCTTTAATTGATCAGCGTTTTGGTAGGTGTGAATATTTTTTAATAGTTGATATAAAAAATAATGAAATTAATAAAGTGACTTCAGTAAAAAATGAGGGGGCGATTCAGGGTCATGGTGCAGGTATTCGCGCTGCGCAACAAGTAGGCGAATTAGGAGTTAATGTTGTAATTACTGGAAGCTTAGGTCCTAACGCAACAAATGTTTTAAGTCAAGTGGAAATTAAAGCGTATCATGGTTCTGGTAATGCAGAAGATGTGATTGGTGAATTTATTGCTGGAAAATTAAACTTAATTTCTGAAGTTGCACAAGCTCATTCAGGCAGTGTTGCGGGGGATGTTAACTCCGAAGAAAGAATTTTTTTCCCACTTCTAGAAAATAACGGTTTTGATTCAGAAATATCTGATCATTTTGGCCACGCACCATTTTTTGGATTGTACGACACTAAGACCGATAAATTAAAAATAACTAAAAATGAATTAAGTCACACAGATCCGGATAAATCTCCTGTTGATCAGATAATTGATGCAGTCAATCCAACAATTGTTTTTGCATTAGGAATTGGAGGGCGAGCAGTTCAATTATTTAATGAAAAAGGAGTCGTGCTTAAAACAGGAGATTATGGTACTGTACAAGAAGTTATTGACAATTTAGATAAATTAGAAATTCAAAACAAAGATTGCGGACATAAACATTAAGTTAAACATTAAGTTAAGGTTTTTTTAAATGGCTAAAATTATTGGTATCACTGGAGGAAAAGGAGGAACTGGGAAGTCAACAATTGCTACTGCATTAGCATACAGTTTGGCAAAGAATCACAAAGTGCTTTTGGTTGATGCTGATGTTGATTGTCCTAATGATCATTTATTGTTAAATTTAGAACGAGAATTTTTAAAAGTTGTTGAGCAAAGAATTCCTGCTTGGAACTTAAATAAATGTACTAAGTGCGGGTTATGTGGTGTTGTTTGTAAGACAAATGCAATAGTTTCAATAAAAAATAAATTTCCTATTTTTATGCAATCTCAATGTAATGGTTGCGGTGCTTGTGTTATTAAATGTCCTGCTAAAGCAATTATTTGGAACAAAAAAGAGATTGGAAAAATATTTACAGGAAACAAATATGATATTGATTTTTTGTCGGGTGAACTTAAAGCAAATGAACCTGTTTCTGAATTTGTAGTTAATTCTTTGAATAAAATCATTGAAACAAAAAAAACAAAATATGAGTTTATAATTATTGATACTGCTGCAGGAACTCATTGTCCAGTTATTGCTGCATTGGAAATGTGTGATAAAGTATTTTCTGTTTCTGAACCAACACCTTTAGGAAAACATGATTTAGAAATAATATTGCAATTATTAAAAAAACTAAAAATAAACTCCAAAATTATTTTAAATAGGTCAGATATAGGAAATAAAAGATTTATATCTGTTGTTGCAGAACAATATGGTTTAGACATTCTTTGCGAAATTCCTTTTTCTAAAAAAATTGTTAATAATTATGCTAAAGGAATCCCTATTGAAAGCAAACACATTTCAAAGATTGTAGATGATATACTTAACTAAACATAAATAAAATTTACTAAATGAATTTATGGTGCTGTGTGCAAAAATATAATTAAATAAAATAAATTATAACAAAATATCATAAAAAAAACAAAAATAAAGCAAAATGAAAACAATAACTATTTTATCTGGAAAAGGAGGAGTGGGGAAAAGCAGCATTAGTGCGTCTTTGGCATTATCTTTTTCTAAAAACAAAAAAATTATTTGTGCTGATTGTGATGTTGATGCTTCAAATTTAGCTTTAGTTTTTGGAGCAAAAAAACAAGAAGAATGGATTGATTTATCCACTAATGAAGCCGCAGTTTTTAATTTAAACAAATGTGGTTCGTGCAAAAAATGTTTTAATGTTTGTTATTTTGGTGCTATTGATTGGAAAGATAACAAACCACATTTAAAAAAATTTAGTTGTGAGGGTTGTGGTGTTTGTAAACTTGTTTGTCCTCAAAATGCAATATTAATGAAAAAGGTTAGTAATGCAAAGATTGGTTTTGCAAACACAAAATATGGTTTTAAAGTTGTTTCTGCGCAATTAAATCCTGGCGAATCAGGTTCTGGAAAAGTTGTTTCTGAAGTTAAAAATAAAGCAAAAAATATGGGGTCTGGTGCTGATTTAATGATTGTTGATTCTGCTGCGGGAGTTGGTTGTCCAGTTATTGCTTCAATTACTGGATCAGATTATGCAATTATTGTTACCGAACCTACTCCTTCAGGTTTTTCTGACATGAAAAAGGCAATTGAAATTATAAATTTTTTTAATATTCCAAAAAGCATAATAATTAATAAATTTGATCTTAACAAATCAGGTACAAAACAAATTGAAGAGTATGCAGAAAAGAATAATTTAGTTGTTTTGTCAAAAATTCCATTTGACAAAAAATTTGCACTAGCTTTAACTAACTTAGTTCCGATAATTAAGTATGCGCCAAGTTATGAATTATTGTTTAATGATATGAAAAATAAACTACTTAATTTGATGAATTTGTGAGGTAAGTAAATAATGGAATTAATGAGAAAAAGCAAATTTTTCCAATTATGGCTTATTATTGGAATGGTTGCGGGTTTTGCAGCAGTTATATTTTTTTCAATAACTTATCTTAATGAAACTGTACTTTGTAGTGTTGATTGTAGATTAAGAAATGAAGTATCAATTATTCTTGTGTTGTTATCTCTTGTCGGAATGTTCATAGGTAGTTTGACTTATTATTTTATTTCTGAAAAATATGAAAAAAAGATTACAAAAATACATAAGGATGTTAGTCTTACTCTTCGTTTTTTAGATGGCGAAGAAAGAGTAATTGTCAGCGCGATAATTAAAAGCAGTGGTGAACTAACTCAGTCAGATATAGCAAGGAATACGGGATTATCTAGAGTAAAGATTTCTAGATCTTTACACAAGTTAGAGCAAAAAAATATAATAACTAAAACTTCTTGCGGTATGACTAATATGATAAAAATCAAAAAAGAAATAGGGGAAGTTTTAATAGAATAATAGAATAAAAATCATTTCACTTTTTGATACAAATCTTTATGGGTTATTTCATTTTTTGTAATATAATAAGATTACTCCAAGATGAGCTAATTATTAAGATTAAACAAAGAGGATAACTGATGTTCAAAAAATTAATAGTGCTATTTAATATTTGGTTGATAATTATATTGATGACAGGATGCACTAATCAAATCAAAGACCAACAAGAATCCCTTGAAGAAATTAGAGGAGATAATGATTTGTTTATGATTTCATCAAATGGAAATTTTAGTATTTCTGACTGTGCGGATAAAGGTCTGAATAATGAATTTATTATGTTAGAATCCAAATATTGTGGTCACTGTAAATCTACATTGCCTGATTTTAAAGAAGCATGTGTTGAAAAAGGAATTAATCCTATAATTTTAGACATAAGCAATGAATCTCAAAGATCTCAGATGGAATCCTATGGGATAAATATTCAATTCACTCCAACATTTATTTTCGATTGTAATTATTATGTTGGTGCTAAATCCTCAGAAGAATATTTGCAATTATTAGATAAATTAAATGTAAAGGGAGATTAATGATGAAAAAGAAAATTAAAAAGTGCTTGATTGTTTTATCTATTGTATTATTGTTAGTTTTACTGTATGGGATTACAAAATTAATACCTCCTGATTTTTTATCTCTTCTTAGTATGCAACTGCCTTTGCCAATTTTTACTTTTTTAATTGCACTGGTTGATGGATTTAATCCTTGCAATCTTTTTGTTTTAACTTTGTTAATATCTTTGATGTTGTCTGAATCTCATTCTAGGGAAAAAATATTTGCAGTGGGATACAGTTTTATATTTGTAGTTTATATTTTTTATTTTCTTTTTATGGCTGCATGGCTGAATATTTTTAAATATATTGGATTTATTGATCCTCTAAGAATCGCGATTGCTTCAATAGCAATAATTGCAGGTTTAATAAATTGTAAAGAATATTTTTTTTATAGACGAGGAATTACTTTAATGGTTCAAGATAAACACGTCAAACCATTAATTAAAAGAATTCAATCTGTTGCAAAACTTCTTAAAAAAGGTTCGATGCCAACCTTGATTGGCGCTTCGGTAGTATTAGCAATTTTTGCATCACTTGTTGAACTTCCTTGTACAGCAGGATTCCCAATAATTTACACAGGTGTATTAATAGGTATGTCGTTAAGAGGTATATCTTATTATCTTTATTTGGCATTATATAATTTAGTTTATGTGTTGCCTCTCGTTACAATAATTACTTTGTTAGGATATACATTTAATGGCAAGCAAATAGAAAAAACAACAATGGCATTAATTAAATTCATTGGTGGTGCGATAATGTTAATATTGGGTGCTATTTTAATTTTGAGTCCTGGATTAATAGGACTTTAAAACAAATTATTGATGTATGGGTTGTTTTGTTTAGATAAATCTGTTTATGATATGGGAATTCTAATTTAGACGGTAAGTTGCATATTTGATTTTCATTCATCCATTTTATAAGTTGGTTCTTCTCCAACTTTGACATATTCTATTCCTAGAATTTCTATTCTATTTTTTGGAACTCTCCATTGTGGTCGTCCCATTATCATATCTGGTTGTGGAGTTGTAAGTCTTGCTTTTATGATTGCATATTCCAAACTTTCTTCATCTTTTGCTTTTTCTCGTCCAGCAAGTTCAGAATTTTGTTTAACTTGTTCATCCCAAAACCAAACACCTACAGTTCCATCGATAGATACATAATTTTCAAATCCTTCTGCTTCAATTTTTCTTGCACGCGCACCAGATGTTCCGTGATAACCTATTGCAATTCCTCCTTGATCTCTTAAACGTTGGAGATTATCTTGAGTTTTTCGCAAAGCTTCTTCACTTTCAGGACCTCGATGAGGAGTAATGTTTTTACTTTTAGAACTGGGAGTACATTCATTATGCTGGTTATAATTAACGTTGTAGTTCATTTTTCTTTTTTTTGTTTTAATTATAAAATAAAAAATTTAATTTAATTTAAAATTTAAATAAAAATTAGTTATAGTTCATATCATTTTTTGCAGTTAGATGATCTACACTTTTTGGGAAATATTTTGGTCCCATCTTCTCTGCAAATCTTGCTCGAAATCCTTTTTTTCTTGCGAGAATTATTTGTTGTAATCTTAGATCTTTTGTTTTTGTTGCAAAATCATATGTTGCATTAGGGAATCTTTCAACCATTGCAGTTTCTGCTTTCATTTTTAATATTCCTGCACCAACAATTCCTGCATATCTATCTGCTTTTTCGTCGCAGTATGCTTCGAATGGATTTTGAGCAATGTATTCTTTGATTGCTGAATTGATTAATTCTCTTGAATTATTTTTATGTCCTAGAAATATTGCGTTTCGAGGATCTTCTTTTAAAACTTTTTGACCAATTAGGTCTGTTAGTTCAAGTTGTCCTGCTTTACGTGTAGCACTATATGTTTTTTCAGCATCCATTTCTAAAATATATTTTTTTGCTTTTTGCATGATTTCTTCCACGCCTTGTTTTTTTGCTTGGGTATATACTTCTATTTGATCAAGTCTTTTTGTTAATTTTGCATATAATTCATCGCAATTTATTTGTTTTGCAAATGAAATTACTGTTTTTACTGAACTAGAAACTGCAATTTCAATTTCTTTGACTGTATTTGCGTCTTCTAACTTTTTAGAGTTTTTATACATTAGTTCTATCGATTCAATATCTATTTCTGCTAGTTGTGTTAATGCATTTCTTGCCAAGTACTGATCGTCTTCTTCTTTGAAAAAAGTATATGCAGCTAATGGGTGAGATTCAATAAATTCTATTGAAGCAAACCTTGCTAATAATTTTTTATGTTCTGTATCTTGTTTTTCTTGTTGAATTTGCTCATGAACTTTTTTGTACTCTTCAGGATCGTTTTGGATTTTTTTTAGTGTATTTATCAATTCAATTGTTGGTTGATCATTAGATTCTAATGCGAGTTGTTCTATTGTAGAATATCTGGCTTTATTTAAAAGAGTTCCTAGTGCGGTGTTTCTAAGTCGTGTATCTCCAAATTTGTATGCAGTTTTTAATGCGTCTTTAGGTTTTCTTACGGCATAGCTTACTGCTATAAGTTCAAACATTTCAGGGGTTAAGTCAGATATCATTAATTTTGCTTGTTCATATGCGTATTCTGGTTGGTATTCTATTTCTTCTAGGAGTTCTTCACCTTTTCTTTGTGCAACTCTTTTTTTATATGCTGCAACGGGTAATAATAGTCTTTTTCTATTTTCAGAATCAACTTGTAAACTTGGCTTTATTTCAGTTAACAATGATTTTTCTTGCACTATTGTTGTTAATCGTTCTTTATTTGTTGGTTTTTCATTTTGTAATCCCTTACTCACTTTTTATCACCTTTTTCATTTTTTAAATATGTTAAAATAATAAACTGATGTCGGTAATGATTTCGAACTAATATATAAATTTTTCGCTTTTTTAACCACTTATAAGTGACAAAAACAAACAAAAATTAAGGTTTCTACTAACTGACATATGAGGCAATTTCCCTAATACTGCACTAAATAAGCCAAAAGATCAACATCTACTAACTAAAAAGTATATACAAAACGTTTTCACCATAAAATACAGTGTTAAACAATATATATTTGGTACAACTAATATATACTGAGAGATAGAATACAATCTACTCTCAATTCAACTGCAAATTTTTTCAAAGTAAATATTGAGGGGTAATAAATTATGGTAGATCCATCTTTGTTAGATGAAATTTTATTAATTCATAACGCACTTGTTAAAGCTAGATTTCCTGAAAATGTGTTTGGAGAATTGAAAGCTTCAGAAAAAACAGATCAAGAAAGAGAACTAAAAACTACGTATAGAACAATTCTAAAAAAAATTCATCCTGATAAATATGCACAAATTGAGCAGGCAAGTTATTTAGCACAAGAAGCAACATCGCTTGTCAACAATTTATACGAAAAAGCAAAAGCAAAAATAAATTCAAATTCTTATGGAGAAATTTTAAATGACAAATCAAGTTTTGGTGATGCAACTTCAATCGAAACAACTTTTGACTTAAATGATTATTGTTATGAATTACTAAAAGATCCTGTGCAGGGAGATTTTTGTGATGTTTTTTTTGGAGTGCGAGAAAATGATTCAGGTCTTGAACATATTTGTTTCAAAGTTGTAGAAGATAAAAGCAATAATAGTTTACTTGAACGAGAAAAAGAAATTCTAACGTCAATTACCCATAAATCAATTCCAATTTTTCTTGATTCAGCCATACTTGAAGATGATAGACAAGCAAATATTCTCAGACGTGTAGAAGGAAGTTATGATTTGTATGAAGTTAAAGACCAATTTCCTGACGGAGTACCTCAAGAGCATGCAGTTTGGATTTTAGACAGATTACTTAGTGTTCTTGGTTACTTACACACAAATAAAATTATTCATGGAAGTATTGAACCGGGAAATATCTTAATTACTCCTCATAACCATAATGGATTTCTTATAGATTACACTTTAGGAATTAAAGAAGCAACAAAAACCAATTCAAAATATTTCGGAACAAATGATTATAGTGCACCTGAAATTGAAAAAGGAGAATCACCTCATCCCTCATCTGACTTGTATTCTTTAGGAAAATCAATCATTTTTCTAATGGGTGGAAATAACACAACGCCACTCGCGAACATTGATCCAAAATTAAATTCATACTTAGCAAATTTTGTAACAGAAGATCCATCGAGGAGAACTAATGATGCTTGGAAAGCATGGCATGAGCTAAAACAATTAAGAAAAGAGGTATTTGGAGCAGAGAATCAATTTTTAGAGCTTTGCTTAGATTAAAAAAATACAAAATAACCAAACAATAAAACAATAAAACAACAAAATAAAAAAATAAAAAAACAAATCAAAACATGGAGGGATAAAATATGGGAGGAGGAAGTTATTCAAGAGATGTTGGGCGCTCGTCGTCTTCAGGAAGTTTTAGTTCAGGAGGAACATCAAGTTCTAGGGCTAAAAGCGATTTGTCTCAGTATGGGCTGCACAACGATTTAAAACCAAACAGGGTAATAACATCACTCAAAGAAAGTCCGATTGTTATTGCACTTGACGTAACAGGATCGAACAGAGAGTTCTCAAGAATTGTGTACGACAAAGCACCTATGCTTCATGGACAAATAGAACAACAAGGATATCTAAAAGATTTTGATATTTGTTTTACAGCAGTTGGTGATGCATATTGTGATCGTGCACCTTTACAAGTCTGCGACTTTGATTACGGAATAAATCTTGACAAACACCTCAAAAAACTTTTCTTAGAAGGTGGTGGTGGTGGTCAAACCATGGAAACTTATGAACTTGCAGCGCATTACTTTAACACAAAGTGTGAAATGCCAAATGCAAAGATGCCTTTCTTTTTTTACATTGGAGATGAAGCACCGTATCCTGTTGTTGAGAGTAGAATCATTGAAAACGTAATGGGCGAAACTGGAGCAAACACATTAGAATCAAAGCTTGTTTTTTCAAAACTTTACAAAAAGTTTGAGGGAAATGTGTTCTATCTTCAAAATCCTTATTGTGGGCGTGATAGAGATACTGCTGAGCGTATAAGAAGTGCATGGATTCAACAAATTGGTGTTGAGAACACAGAAAAAATAATTCCAGTTCATGAGGAGAAATCAGTAATTGATTTGATTCTTGGAGTTATTGCAATGACGTCGCATGCTAGAACTTTGGATTCTTATAGAACAGACATGGTACAGAGAGGTCAAACATCAACAAGAGTTGCAAATGTTGACAAATCTCTTGGGCAGTTTGAAACTAGAGTTGCAAAAAAACCAAAACAAAACGCAGTTAGTGTTCCAAGAAAAAGATCATCCAGATCTAGAAAACGAAGTGGAGCTAAAATAATTTAATAAAACAAAGTAAAGAATCAAACCAAAATTAACCCAATATAAACAAAACAAAACCTGGAGGTTAAAATGCTAATATCAACATTACCATCTGCAAATAAATTAAAACAAATCGAAGAAATGTTTTCCAACCCCTCAATAGTTGGTGCTAGATATAATGTTGGTATTAGATCCTCCTATGGTCCGCACATGACTTTGATGATGGTAAGTAAAGTAGCAAAAGCAACTAATAAAGATTTATGGGTTGATCTTAAAGGAAGACAATTAAGAATTCAAACGTGGGCAGATCCAACTTATGGAGATATAGAACTTAATCATGCAATTGAAGTTGATTTGCCTGCAAAAGTTTATTTCAGAGGAGATCAGTCTTCAACATTAGTGCAATATAGTGGTAATAAAATTGTTGTTGATCCAGATCCTCCGAATGCTCTTGGTGCAGGCCAAGCAATTAACATAATTGGAAATAATTTAAAAATTAAAGGAGATTATTTAACAAACACAGATAAAGAATATTTAGAAGCTGCACAAAAACTAGGGGTTAAAAATTTTATGCTTTCTTTTGTTGAACAGGAAAGTGATTTGCAAGAAGTGAGAAATTATATTCCTGATGCAAATTTAATTTTAAAGATTGAAAGCATTGGTGGTTTAAGGTATGTGGCAAATGATTATCATAAAACCAGTAAGTGCAATCTTATGGCTGCGCGTGATGACTTAATGATTAACATAGGGGATAATAAAGCAAATATGATTCCTGCACTCGAACTTATTGTTGCAAAAGATCCTGATGCAGTTTTAGCTTCTCATTTATTTAGATCTTTAGAACACTCAGGAGGTTTAGCAATGGGAGACATTTCTGACATTGTTTTAATGAAAGATATGGGTTATAAAAATTTTATGCTTAGCGACGGTGTTGCACATCATCATTTTGAAGAAGCTGTTAAATATTGGAATGATATTAATAAGTGGTACAAAGATCACAACTAAAATCAAAAATAAGTATTAATGCAGTTGATAAAAAATGAAATCAATATACCTCATTGCAGGACTTGGCTTTGGAGACGAAGGTAAGGGGACGATTGTAGATTTCTTAACAGAATACAAAAACGCAAATTCAATAGTAAGATATAATGGTGGACCTCAAGCAGCACATAATGTTGTAAAAAATAATATAGAACATTGTTTTGCTCAGTTTGGTTCAGGTTCTCTTTGTCAAACAAAACCAAAAACTTATCTTTCAAAAAATATGTTTGTAGATCCACTATCGCTTCTAGTTGAAAAAGAAAGTTTAGAAAAAAAATTAAATCACAATCCTTTAGAACATTTAATAATAGATAACGAATCTTATATCATAACACCCCTGCATAAACTTGTTGGTCAAATGAGAGAAATTTCCAAAAGAACTGGTAGTTGTGGTATGGGTGTTGGTGAAGCAGTTAGAGATTCTAATGTTTGGAAAAATAGATCGATCAAAGCAGAAGATCTAAAAGACAAAGACAATCTAAAAAACAAATTAAATTTTATGTGGAGGATTAAATTAGATCAAGCAGAGCAATTATTAGATTCTGACCCTGCCAATAAAGAATTGCAAAATAGATACAATAAAATCAGTCAACCTGATTTTGTAGATTCAATTGTTTCTGAATATACAAACTTCACAAACCAAGTAAACATCATGCCTGATTGTCATAAAGAAGCATTAAAAAACCAAACCATTATTTTTGAAGGTGCTCAAGGAATTTTACTCGACGTAAATTATGGGTTTTGGCCTCATGTCACAAAAACAGATATCACTTACAAGAATGCAGAGGACTTGATAGCCAAAACTAATCCAAACACAACAAAAAACAAAATAGGAATTCTTAGAGCATATTTAACAAGGCATGGTGCAGGACCTTTTGTAACTGAAAACACAGATCTAACAAATACAATTCCTGATGTTCACAATCAAACTAATACTTGGCAAGATAATTTAAGGGTTGGTTATTTTGATCTTGTAGCAGCAAAGTATTCTTTAGAAGTGATTGGAAACCTAAACAGCATTGCACTTACAAATATAGATAGATTAACAAATAAAAATAATGTTAAAGTTTGCACAAATTATGAATATGCAGGAAATGAAAACATAGATGATTATTTCAATTATCAAATAATAGATGATAAAAAAATAATCAATAAAATTAAAGTAACTAAGCAATCAGACCGATATCATCAATCAAAACTAGCAGATCTACTAAATCAGTGCACTCCTGTTTACAAATCATTCGAGCCTTGGACCAACAACACACCAGAAGATCAAAACTTAAAAACCTACTTAGATTATTTAGAATCAGAAAAAGCTCTCAACACAAAAATAAGTATTCTTTCATTCGGGCCTGAAAGTAAGGATAAGGTTGTTTATCGTCAAGAATTAGTTTAAATCTAATTAAAATATTATCTAAATTAGTTATAATCCTGGCTATGATTGTCTCTCTCACCGGAATATCTACAAATTTCTTTCAATAAACTATTTAAATCTTCTAAGTTCTTTAATGTTGTATGTTAAGGGATAAAGAGGCAGTGTTGCTTAGACATTTGAGACAGGATTCAAGGAAAAGTTTGGCTAAGATTAGCAAAGAAACTAATATTCCTCTTTCTACTTTGTGTGATAATCTGAAAAAATTAGAATCAGGAGTTATTCAAAAGCATGCTTCATTGCTTGACTTTTCAAAGTTGGGTTTTAATTTTAAAGCAACATTTGTAATAAGTACTAATAAAAAAAAAGAGTTAAGAGATTTTTTGACTCTTCACCCTCAAGTTAATTCTTTATCAACTTTAATTAATAATTATGATTTTTATGCAGAGTGTGTTTTTCGCGATCTAAAAGATATGGAATCTTTCAAAGATAAATTGGATTGTTTTGAAATTAAAGAACTGGAAGAAAATTTAATAATTGAAGAATTCAAAAAAGAAGGATTTTTCATTTAATTTTTATTTGTATTCTTATTTTATTTTTTCTATTTTATTTTTTCCCTTTTTTTGAACTATTTTCACTTTTATTGCTTTTACTTTTTTTACTTTTTTCACTTTTAGATTTAGTTTTACTATGTTTACTTGTTTTCTTTTTTTTGTTCTTTTTATTTTTCTTATTAACATAGTCTCTTCTTCTTTGTAGTGCTTCTTTACCTTCTTTATATTTTGAGCGAACTTTTTCAGTTGCAGATCCTGCGCATTCCAAGTCATTATATGTTTTATCCATAATTTCTTCTGCGCGATCTAGAGCACTTACTGCTTTTTCTAAATTATTTTCATCATATCCTCCAGATTCACAAAGTCTATTTAATCCAGAGTATCCGAGTCTAGTCATTTTATCTGCAACATATAATATTTTTTCTTCATTACTGGCTAGACTTCCAACATCTTGATTATGTGCTATAATTATTTTTTTTATTTTTTTTATTCTAGCATTATCCAAGCCTAATTTTTTTAGAAATTGTTCACAGGCTTTTGCACTGTAGAAATTATGGTTATTTGCAATTTCATCATCTGATTTTTTTTCTACTGAAGATTTATTCAATCTCTTAATCAAATACCCTAAATCATGACACATTGCAGCAGCTATAACTTCATCATCAACAGAATTTCCTTGTTGTTTATATAATTCCTTGATATTTTTAAGAACATCTATTGTGTGCCCGGTTCCATTTGTTTCTAAAACACTTGATTCATATTGGCCATTAGGCGTCAAATTATTGTAAAATCCACTAACATCGCGCCATAAATCAACAGTATAACTATGTTTAGGTTTATTAGAATTCACACTATTTGCTAAATTTGTTTCATTTAAAACCATTTTAACCCCTATATTACAGATCATCATCAGTTTATATATGTTATTATAAGTTTTTTATAAAATTGATATAATTCTCTTTTTTCTTTTTAAACAAATTGTTTTTTTCGGAAACTTTCCAGTATTTCATCAATAAGCTTTTTTAAAAAAAACATACTTGTATTCTATGATGTCTAACAAAATACTTAACAAACTAAAAACTGAACCAATCATTCAAAGAGCGGCAGATCCTATTTTATCTAATTCAGTTCAAGTTATTAGAAAGTCTAACTCTCCTATTTTATTTGAAAACAAGAAACAAGATATTGTAGATATAGTGGATGAATTTTACAATTCATTAAGTGTTTGTATGAGTCAAGATTCTGCTATCGAAACAAAAGTAATTCTTGAGAAAAAACATAATATTGCATTAAGATTAGACTTTGATTCTAAGGGGATATATACTGGTAAAGTATCTGTTGTTGAATCTGCAAGTCTTCATCAAGGTCATATAAAATACTTAATGAGTGATAAACAGTATGATCATTTTCTTATCACAACTGATTGTTCAAGATACGGACCTCATTTAGAGGCTAGTGTAAATATGGTTTGTGAATTATTTAATCTTAATGTTAAAAAAGATCAATTTCCATTAGTATTAAAAGATAATAGAAACAACAATGCTGCAGCAGTTCTTGGATCATATTTGGTTTTTCCTACTGATACTGGTTCTTTTAATATTTCAAATCCTAAACGAGAAGTTTTTGGAACAGTTAAGTTAAATAAAAATTATGTCAATAAAGGAGTTTCTTTGAAAAAACCTTTGTTGTATTCTATTGTTAAAGAAATTTATCAAGCTAATACGGGGGTATAAATAATGGATCCAATTTTAAAAAGTTTAAAAAAAGGCGAAAGTTTTACAGGAGGTTATACTTCAACTACTCAACAATATAATCCTATAGGTTCTGATTCTGAGAGTGGTTGGAAAAATTATTTGAAAAAAGGAGCTATCGCATTAGGTATTGTTGGTGTTCTAAGTATGGGTGGTTTTGGTATTTACAAAGGAGTTTCTTGGTTAACTGAAAAAAAAGATGCAGTTGAAACTATTGAAGAAATTATTGTAGCAAACCCTGATCAATTACAAAATTTAGACGAGAAACAAGTGTTAACTGTTGTTCGTTCAGGACTAGAATTAAAACCTGAATATTCTGATATGTTTATTCAAGAAAGTATCAAAGCAGCAGAAATTTCAGGGCATAATTATAATTCAGATACTTATCTGGTAATGTTTGATGTTATAAAGCGTGAAGCAGAATTAAAACCCGAGATAATGGATCATTTTGGACCTAAAGCAAAAGATCGTCTTAATCATGGTAAAGCAAAAAAGTTTGTGAGAACTTTAGAGGATGAAGCAGATTCTGCTGCAAAAGTTGCTAAAAAGAAAATGGAAGATACGTGGGGATTTTTTAAGGACGGTTATGTTTTACTGCAAGAAAGATTTGAATAAAAAAGTTAAACAAATTAAATTAAACAAATTAAATAATTGTGGATGGTGGTTTATTATGGGAATTATTAGAAAAACTTTATTTTATGTTTCAATTATTAGCATGGCATCAGGTTTTGGTTATTGTGTTGGTAAAGGTGTTGGAGATAAACAGTGTCGAGAAGAAATTCATGAAGGGTATTTCACACATCCAGACTCAGGTCAGAAATATGAACTAAATGTTGAAGAAGGAACTTTAGAAAAATTAAGTGGAGAATATGAAAAACCTAAAGATTATATTGGTGAAAAAGGCCTAAAAGAAATTTTTGAAAGTAGGTAATTGAGTTGTTAAGCACAGGGATAATTAAGTAATTAATTATTGGATTTTTTATTAAAATTATTAGGTGGTATTATGGCAGATGTTATTAAAAATAAATTAAAGGAAAGAACAACTTTAGATGAAGAGCTTTCAGATAATCCTTCAGGTTCTGACACTCCATCACAAAGAAAATTAAAAGACAAAGATATTTTAAATAATTTAAAAGATACGGGAGTTAATCAAGATCCTGCCATCACTCAACAATTTGTTAGAGAGAAAAGGGATTTGATAAGAAATGGTCGTAATAAAAGTGCTGCAATAAAGTCTCAGTTAAAACAACCAAGAGGAGAAAATCAACAAACAGGACAAATAGGGAATACTGCAATTCAACCTTATCAACCAACTCAATCAGTTCAACCTATTCAATCAGTTAATCCTGTTCAAGTTCAACCTTATCAACCAACTACTGTAACCTCTCAAGATGCTCTTTTAGCAATGGGTATTGGAGAAAGTACGTCGGGAGATTTAACAAGATTAAATCAAACATTGGTTTTATTTAATAAAGGTCAAAAAGAATTAAAAGTTATTAAAAAAATTGATGATTCTCAAGTATATAGAGTCTGGCATTATGTTAAAACATTAGGTGGTACAAAAAAAGCAAAAGCAAGAATTACTCAAGTATTTAGATCTCAAAATGATAATGTTCGTCAGATGAATATGATTCTTGCAAGTATGATTGCTAGATTTGGAAAAGATGCTGCAGATATTAGCGGAACATTAGATGGTCTTATTTACAATGGTGCACAAACAATTAAAGCAAGAGATGCATATAGATCTAAATTAGCACCTACGCTTGAATCGTATAATCAGGCAACGTCACTTCTTTCAAATTTAGATCGAGATAAAGAACCGGATAAATATTATTCTCATCTAAAAACAGTTATTGATCTTAAGAGAAACTTAAGAAAATTAGGCTATGTTGTGAGAGATTCTGAAGCTACTGACAAACACAATCAAAGAGATCTTCAAAATTTATATTTACAGGAAGATTTGTTTAGTACTTTACTTTATGGTGCTATGGAAATGGCTAAAACTACTGAGCGTTATCAACAAACTCTCGACAATAATCTTAAAGTTTGGGAAGCCACAATTCCTTTAGCCGATGCAGTCAGAGCAGTTAGTCAAGGTCTTACGGGTTTAGTCGGATTAAATAATGATTTGAATGGTCATTATGTTAGAGCAATTACAGGCATGCAAAATATCTTTGCATCAAACCCTGGGGCTAACGCATTAGACAGTACTAATGTTCAGCTTCAGCAACTTGTCGAGGGAATTAACACTCAAAGATATCTTGCTAGTGGTCAGGATTAACTCACTAAGAATTTGATTTTTTTCATTTTGAGGATTGACTAGAATGGATAAGATAAAAAACAAATTGAAACAGGATCTTGATAAAAAAAATAGGAGACATAATAGAAAAGCAAAACGTATGTCGACCAATATTTTATCAAAATTAAAAACAACAATACCTCCTCATAGAGAAATAACTAATAAAAGTTCAAGAAGAATTATTGATGCGCTTAAAGAACAGTATAAACAGTATAATCAAGCAATTCTTGATGTTGGAGAAATTAGGGACGAGTATCAATTGCTTGTTAATGATGAGAGTGTTAGAAATCCATTTATTGTAAGTTCTGGTCTTGTAGATATAATAAGAAATGAAACTAAAAATTTAAATTCAAATGAAAAAAAAGCAAGACGCATTTATGATTGGATTGAAAAAAACATAGAGTATGGTAAAGGATTAAAAAAATATAGTAATTCTGAAGAAGTAATTAATCAGCGTCGGGGTGTTTGTGGTGAAATGGCTTTTGTATACGTCACAATGGCAAGATGCATTGGTTTAAAGTCTAGTTATGTTAGTGTAAGAAGAGATTATAGTGGAAAAAAAGTTCATCATGCTTGTGCTGTTGT